>ENA-OQEN01000374-OQEN01000374.1-human-gut-metagenome-genome-assembly--contig:-NODE-374-length-19549-cov-2.295026_pt1 | contig 19549 bp, 28 predicted proteins | sample MGYA00242791_ERZ504627 | MGnify/ENA primary metagenome ERZ504627 (study PRJEB26092, sample SAMD00036316) | human gut metagenome | host: Homo sapiens | study: EMG produced TPA metagenomics assembly of... | reverse complement strand
CGGCAGTTTTATGTGTCAGGGAAAGATGCGATATCCGTCCGGCAGCGGTACGAGGCCATGAAGGCAAAGCCTTTGCACATCCCCAATCTGGATGCCTGATCGAAAACTTCGATAAGGCGCTCTCCCACCCGGACGCCGCAGATCTGGAACAGCTGAAGCAGGCCGTAAGTGAGTGAAAAAGAGCGACCGCACATTGTTTTGTGCGGCCGCTCTTTCTGTATAAGCTATATAGGACAAACGCTAGTCAATGGTGGTTTTGGTGCGCCCGATGCCAATGACGGCGGTGGAGATCTTTTTCCAGCTGTCGCAGCCGCATACGCCGTCCACCCGCAGGCTGGTGCGCTTCTGGTAGCCGCGCAGAGCTTGCTCGGTGCGGGCACCAAAGATGCCGTCGATGCGGGTGCCGGTCTGGTAGCCAAGGGTGGAAAGTGCATCCTGCAAAACCATGACATAGCAGCCCCGGCTGCCCCGGCGCAGGGTAGGGTAACCGGCGGTGGTGCCGCTGCACGCCGGGGTGCCGTAGCGGCGGTCAAAGTGCACCCATGTGGGGTCTGGCTCAGCGGCTCCACATAGCCCCATGCGCCGGAAGTGCGGGCGGCGTTGTAAATGGCGGTGCGCTGGCGCTGGTCAAGGCTTTGCCCCACATCGAACGCTACCCCCGCGTAGTGCTGGCTGCGGGTGCCGTGGCCACCCTCCCAGATGCGGCGGAAGGCGTACCCCACCGGGATGCCCCTGCCGTATTTGCGGCGGGTCAGGTTCCACGCCTCCATGGCGGCAATGGTGGTCCACAGGGTAGGACTGGCCGATTTTCCCCGGAACTCCCGCAGCCGCAGGGTGGTCAGAGTGCTGTAAGGCATGGGGTCGTTCTCGTTCAGGTTTGTGTAGGTGTACACCTTGTTTTCGTAGGCGTCATAGATCAAAAGGCGTGCCATCCTCATTCCTCCTTCTCGCAGCCGCAGGGGTCAGTACACTGGGCTTGCAAGGCGTGCCATGTTTCGCGGTACACGATGCCGTTTACCGGCTGCAGCCCCGCCTGCTGCTGGACAGCCCGCACGGCAGCGGCGTCTGACGCGCCAAAGCGGTTGTTGTCGGCCACATAGCCCTCGCCGCAGGAAAGTTGCGCCCGGCGGTTGAGCCAGCGCTCCACCTGTCCCACCTCCTGCCCGGCGCTGCCCTCGGCGATGGCGCGTCCCGGGTAAGCGGTGCCGGGAGGGGTATCTCCATCGGGATTCGGGGCGTGAGCGGCCAGCTGCAAACTCAGCGCCTCCACCGCCGTCCATGTGTCGGCATCTGCAATGCCGGTCTGCTCCAGCCCCAAAAGCTGCTGGGCGCTGCGGGTGGCTGTGGCAGTTTCGTCGGTATAACGGTCGGCAAGGGGCGGGGCTTCCACACTGGAAAAATAATAGGCGATGCGCAGCAAAAGCAGATTGTAGTACAGCACCGCCTTGCCGCTGCTGCCCACCGTCAGCGGGGTGCCGGGGTAGGGCAGACGCTTTAAGGTGACCACCGGGCCGGAAGAGCGCAGCTGGCTGGCGCGGCCATAAAGGGAGTTCCATGTGGTGCGCCCCACTACGCCGTCCACGGTAAGCCCTGCAAACTGCTGGTACGCCCGCACCGCCCGCTCGGTATCCGCGCCGAACTTGCGTCAATGCTTACCGGCGGGATACTGCTTTCGTAGGCACTCATGAGGTAGAGGTAAAACTGAAGTTCCCGCACCGGCGTGCCGGTGGAGCCGCTGCGCAGCACGCCCGGGTACTCGCCGGGGCGCAGGGAAGAGGAGAGCAGCCGGTTGGCAATATCGTTGTACACCTCGTACAGCTTCTGCCATGTGGTGCGCCCCACCACGCCGTCTGCTGTCAGACCGAAATAGCGTTGGAACCGCCGCACAGCCGCCGCCGTGCCCGCGCCGAATTTTCCGTCCACGGTCACGCTTTCAAGGCTCGTGTACACGGTGCGGGCGATCTTCAGCCAGAACTGCACCAGCCGCACATTCTGCCCGGAGGAACCTCCGCAGCGGCGTGCCGGGGTAGGCGTTGGGTGTGCCGTTGTCGGACTGGATGCTCAAAAACTCATCGTACAGTTCTTTCCAAGTGGTCTGGCCCACTATGCCGTCCACCGTAAGGCCGTACTTGCGTTGGAAGGCGCGCACCGCATTGGCGGTGGCAGTGCCGTATACGCCGTCCACCGTTACGGAGGGGATGGCGCTGTCGTACTGCGCCAGCGTGTTCAGCCAGAACTGTACCTGCTCCACCGCGCTGCCGGAAGCACCGGTGCTCAGCACCGTGCCGTTCCATGTGCCGTTGGACAGGGTGCCGGTGGAAGTCTCGCCCTCGCTGGTCAGCTCGGCGAGGTCCTTTACCGATACATAGATGTAGCTGATCTTGTACCATGTCTGCCGCCCCACCACGCCGTCGGCGGTCAGGTTGAACTGCTTCTGGAACGCCCGCACCGTTGCGGCCATCCGGCTACCGAATACGCCGTCCACCGTCAGCTTGCCAAGGAAGGGATAGTCCTTGGTGATGCGGTTCAGCTGCCTTTGCAGAGTGAATACCGCCGCGCCGCGGCTGCCTGCCGCAGCGGCGTGCCGGGGTAGCTTTGCGGGATAGAGCGGATATTTTTAGTGCGCACGATCTCGATGCTGCTGCCGTAGTAGTAGCGCAAGATCTGCAAGGCGCTGCGTCCGTTGTTGGCCAGCGTTACCGTGCCCCACTGCTTGAGCCCGGGGCAGGTGACCGACTTGCCATCGCAGTACTCGGAATAATAGGGGTTCACCGTGCCACGCTTGCGCAGATAGGTGTTAAAGATATCGTCCGTAATGCGCACCATCACCTCAAACACCGTGCGTCCGTGGACGTAGTACTGGTCGTAGCTGGTGGAGTTGGTGATGTTGAAGGTGTAGCCCTTGCTGGGGTACCACTCGGTATAGATGCGGTTCAGCGCCAACGAGATCTGGCAGTGGATGTTCGCTCGCAGTGCCTGCTCCGGCCAGGTGGGATACACCTCGCTGGAGGCTACGTTGGCAATATAATCCCGGAAGGAGACGGTCACGTTGCGGGCGGAAGCTGCCGGTTTGCCCAGATGCACCGTGATATTTTTGGGGATGATGACCTGATCCAGCACCCGGGGCGTGCAGTGCAGCGCCGGCTGCGGGCCGCTGCCGCCGCTGCCCGCAAACAAAGCGTGCGGCGGGATGATGATGGGCGCGTTCGGGATGTCCCGGCCCTCCTCGGTGTCGGGCAGCATCTGGGGCTGTGCCAGCGTCACCTGCCCGGCAAAGATCTGGATGCCCTCAATGCGCACGGTGCGGTAGCCGGGCTTTGCGGCGGTCAGGCTGACAATGGCGTAGGGGCGGGTGGTGTTGTCCTCGTCCAGAGAGAGGGTGCAGGCGGGGGCTTCAACGGGAATATCGGCGGCGCTGCCGGTGGTATCAGTGATGCGGTGCAGGGTAAAGCCGTCCCCCTGCACGGTAACGGTCACCCCCTCCACGGGGGCAGACTGGCGTGCCGCAAAGGTCTGGATGCGGAGAGTTCCGGTGTTTTTCATGGAGATACGCTCCTTTGCTGGTAAAAGTATGCTTCTGCCCCAGCGTATTCCGTCCGGTGCCCGGGCGTGCATGGCAATGCCCGTAGCAAACAAAAAAGCCGCCCGTAGGCGGCAGGGTAGAAAGCTTATTTGGCGCTGTCCTTGGCAAGGGCGGCGTCAATATTTTTTTGCAGGGCGGCAAGGTTTTCTTCCTTGTCAATGCCGCCCAGCAGGGGCTGGCCCACAACGTTGCCGTCCCGGTCAAAGACGTAGGTGGTGGGGAAAGCCATGATGTTCAGTGCAAACTTGCCGGCCTCGCTGCCGGAGGCAAAGTAGATGTTGCGGTAGCTTGCGCCCTTTGTAGCCAGCAGCTTTTTGGCGGCATCAATGCCCTGCTGGTTGCCGTCCAGCGTCTCGGTGTTGATGCGACTACCTCGCCGCCCTGTGCCTTGACCTTCTCGTTCAGGGCGTTCAGGTCGTCCAGTTCCTCCACGCAGGGCTTGCAGCCGTTGAACCAGAAGTTCACCACCGTAAAGGCGTTGCCCGCAAACAGGCTGTTGTCCACCGGGTTGCCCTCTAAATCGCTGCCCTCAAACTGGGGGAAGGTGGTGCCCTGTGCGGCAGCACCGGAAGCGGCATCCTCCGCAGGGGCAAGAGCAGCAATTTGTTCCTCAATGGCACGGATCTTTTCCGCATCGGCGGTCAGGGTCTTGTACTCCTCGTCTGAGAACTGATCCTTTGCCTTTTCTACGGCATTGCGCAGAAAATCGCCGTAGTTCGTGCTGAGGGTGGTCTCGGTCACGTTTTTGTCCATGGAAGAGAACACCTTCTCCCACAGGGCATCGTTTGCGGAAAGGATCTCGTTTTCCTCGGCCAGCAGCTGCTCCTCGGTCTTGCCTTCCGCTGCCGCAGAGGAAGCGGAAGAAGATGCAGTAGAGGCAGAGGATGCGCCCTGCCCGCAGGCGGCAAGGCTGAAGCCAGCACAAGGCCAAGAAAAAGTGCGGTTACACGGTTAAGCTTCATGGTTTTACTCCTTTGTTGTTTCAGTGTTTGATTTGTCTCCCAGTCCGAATTTATACTGGATGGCGTCCGTAGGGCAGGCTTTCATGCACATCCCGCAGCGGATACATTCGGCGTGGTTGGGGGTCTTGGTAATGTCTACGTCCATCTTGCAAGCCTTTGCACAGGCACCGCAGGAGACGCATTTGTGAGTGTCTACGCGCATCTGGAACAGCGAGACATTGTTCAGCAGCGCATAGAACGCGCCCAGCGGGCACAGCCACTTGCAGAAGGGGCGGTAGAACACTACACTGCCCACAATGACTGCCAGCAGAATGCAGGCCTTCCATGTAAACAGCTTGCCCAGCGCGGCGCGGATGCCCGCATTGGTCAGGGAGAGGGGAATGGCACCTTCCAGCACGCCCTGCGGGCAGAGATACTTGCAGAAGAACGGGTCGCCCATGCCAGCTCGTTGACCGCCAGCAATGGCAGCAGCACCACCATGACCAGGAGCACAGCATACTTTAAATAGCGCAGCGGCTTCAGCTTCTTGGTGGAAAGCTTGGGGGAGGGAATCTTGTGCAAAAGCTCTTGAAACCACCCGAACGGGCAGAGGAAACCGCAGATGAACCGCCCCAGCAGCACCCCGAAGAGAATGAGGATGCCGGTGATGTAGTAGGAAAAGCGGAATTTGGAGGAGCCTATCACCGCTTGAAACGCTCCCACCGGCAGGCACCGGCAGCGCCGGGCAGGAATAGCAGTTCAGTCCCGGCACGCAGACGTATTTTCCGCTGCCCTGATACAGCGTTCCTTTGGCAAAGTTGGGCAGATGAATGTTGGTCAAAAGGGTCGCCCCGGCCTGTATAAAGCCCCGGAACCGGGCAAGGGGATTTAGTTTTTTCTTATCCAATGCCTACACACTCCATACACAGCCGGATGGCCTTTGAAAATACGGTGTCTGCCTCGCCCCGCCATACGCCGAACAGCAGCATCAGCACTCCGGCGGCAAGCAAAAGCAGCTGCGCCTGTTTTTTTGTCATGAACATCATAGCCTCCTGTTGTTTGATGGCACCAGTATACACCATGCGGGATAAAATTTCTGCTAAGAAAATCTTAACACGAATCTTAACACCGTCTGCTATAATCTGTTATAATGAAGAAAAAACGCAAGAAACGGATTTTTTACGGAAAGGGTGGAAAATAAGATGCGTCTTTTGGTGGTAGAGGACGAGCACTCCTGCGGGAGGACATTGCCCGGAAGCTGCGGCTGTCCGGGTACGAGGTGGATGCCTGTGCAGATGGCGAAGCCGCACTGGAGACACTGGCGGCAGAGCGGTACGACCTTGTACTGCTGGACCTCAACCTGCCCAAGGTGGACGGGATGCAGGTGCTGCGCAGCTTACGGCAGCACGACCTTGAGACCTGTGTGCTGATCTTATCAGCGCGCAGTGAAATTTCAGATAAGGTAGAGGGGCTGGATGCCGGGGCAAACGATTATCTTTCCAAGCCCTTCCATCTTGCAGAGCTGGAGGCCCGGGTGCGCAGCCTGACCCGGCGCAAGTTCATCCAGCAGGATGTCTGCCTGTGCTGCGGGCGGCTGAGCTTCAACACCCGCAGCCGCGTTGCTACTGTGGATAGCCAGACCCTTGCGCTGACGCGGAAGGAGAGCGGCGTACTGGAATATTTGCTGCTGCATCAGGGACGCCCGGTCAGTCAGGAAGAGCTGATTGAGCACGTCTGGGACGGCAGCGTGGACAGCTTCAGCAACTCCATCCGGGTACATATCTCTGCCCTGCGCAAAAAGCTGCGGGCGGCGCTGGGCTACGACCCCATCCGCAACCGCATCGGGGAAGGCTACGAGATCGGAGGCGAGGCGCAATGAAGCATTTATCCCTGCAATGGCGCATCACCCTGCTGACGGCGCTGCTCATCGCCTGTGCCTGCGTGTGCATGAACCTGCTTTTGTACCGCACCGGCGTTACCGGAATGGATGCCCTCAACGGCTTTATGATGCAGTATCAGCCCGGCAGTGCGGATTCGTTGACCATCGAGATCCCGCAGGAGGAAATGTCCAGCCTGCTGGCGCATTTTTCACAGGAAGTCTACGATGCAAAGGTGGTTTTTGGCCGCAAGGGCTGGTGTATCACTGCCGTGGTCACCATCCTCAGCGCAGCCATCGCTTATTTTGTCAGCGGCAGAGCGCTGAAGCCTTTGCAGCAGCTTGCGCAGCAGGCGCAGCGGGTCGATCAGGACAGCATCGCCACCGTCCGTCTGGACGAAGATACCGTGCAGGAATTCAGGCAGCTGAGCCGGTCGGTGAACCGGATGCTGGATGGTCTGGCACAGTCTTTTGAATTGCAGCGGCAGTTTGCGGGCAACGCCGCCCACGAGTTGCGCACTCCGCTGGCTATTTTGCAGACAAAGCTGGAACTGTTTGCAGAGGAGCACCCGGCCATGGACGCCGAGACCGCCGGCTGGTCAGTTCCCTGCGGGAGCAGCTGGACCGCCTGACCGCCCTTGTGCGCACTTTGCTGGAAATGAGCAATCTGCAATCGGTCTCCCGCACCGACCAGATCGCCCTTGCACCGCTGGTGGAGGAGATCTTGACCGACCTGACCTCCCTTGCCCAGAAAAACAACATCTCCTTGCAGCAGGACTGCGCGGAGCTGGGCATGGTGGGCAGTGATGCGCTGATCTACCGGCTGGTGTTCAATCTGGTGGAAAACGGCATCAAGTATAACCGCCCCGGCGGTGCGGTGCGCGTCACCCTGCGGCAGGAAAAGCAGGCCGCTGTGCTGCGCGTTGCAGATACCGGCCCGGGCATCCCCGCAGACTGCCGGAAGAGCATTTTCCAGCCTTTTTCCGGGTGGATAAGTCCCGCAGCCGGGAGATGGGCGGCGTGGGGCTTGGGCTTGCCCTTGTGCGGGAGATCGCCGTACTGCACGGCGGCAGCGTGACCGTGGAGAGCAGCAGCGAAAACGGCACCACCTTTGCCGTTACCCTGCCGCTGGCACAGCCCTGTTGAAGCAAGCAGAGCATGGAAATCGTGCTTCCGAATAAAGGCTTCCCCCGGTCGGGGAAGCCTTTTGCCCAGTGACGATTTGTGCAAGCATGGGAAGGGGCTTTATTTTTGGCACACGGGGGAGTATACTGGAAGCAGCAGGCCCCGGAAAATAAGAAGGACAAAGGAGATACTGAAAATGCAGGCAACCATTCACAACGAATTCCTGACCCTGACCGTGGACACCCACGGTGCAGAGGCCGTCAGCCTGAAGAATGCCGCAGGCGAAGAGATGCTCTGGCAGGCCGACCCCGCCATCTGGAAGCGCCATGCACCCATCCTGTTCCCGTGGACTGGCAAGCTGGTGGACGGCACCTTTGCCGCCAAGGGCAAAACATGGAAGGGCGGTCAGCACGGCTTTGCCCGGGATCTGGAGCACACCTTGCTGCGGCAGAAGGGGATACCATCCAGCTGGAGCTGCGGGCGGACGATGCCATCAAGGCAGAGCGCTTCCCCTATGATTTTGTACTTACCAGCACCTTCCGACTGGAGGGCAAGACCGTGCACCATACCCTGCAGGTGACGAACCCCGGCACCGAGGAGCTGCGCTTCGGCATCGGCTTCCATCCGGCGTTCAACGTCCCGTTCGATGAAAAGCACACCACCACTGACTACGAGTTCCGTTTTGACCAGCCGGAAAGCCCGGTCATCCTCGATGCCAGCCCCAACGGCTTGCTGAGCGGCAAGAGCTATTACCAGTGAAGAACCAGCAGGCCATCCCGCTGACCGATGACCTGTTTGCCAACGACAGCTTCTGCATGGCAGGCCTGCGCACTGGCACCATTGGCATCTGCGAAAAGGACACCGGCCGCAATATCACCTGCCGGGTGGAGGGCTACCCCTATTCGCTCATCTGGTCAGCTCCCGCAAAGCCGGTGCGCTTTGTGTGCATTGAGCCGTGGCACAGCCTGCCCGCCGCTGCCACCGACCCGCAGGACTGGGAGCAGCGCGCCGCAGCCGCCTGCCTTGCCCCCGGCGAAAGCTGGCAGACCACCCTTAGCACCACCTTTGACCGGTAAGAAAAAAGCACGCAGAAACGAAACGGCGTGCTCTTGACAGAAACCTCAAAAGTGTGTATATTGTAAATAGAAAAGGCACTGCGACAAGCAATCAGCCTTTTGATGAACCGTCTTAAAAACTAAGAACCGTCACCGGTCAGGGTGACGGTTCTTTTTTGCTGAGAGTGCCACAGCAGAGAATGTGCAGGTTGTCAGCAATAGGGCAGCTGTTTCCCTCTGTGACCCCTCCTGTAAAAAGGGGACAGCGGAACGCCAGCAGGCGTTTCGCTGTCCCGAACTATAAAATATTCTTTCCGCTGAAGATGGCCAAAGCGCACGCGGCGGCCATTTCAGATCGTCCCGCGCAAAGGCTCAGAGAAGCGATTGCTTAGTAAGCAACGCCCCAGTAGACCATGGCCTTGGCGGGCTTGCCGCAGCAGGGGCACACATCGCTGAGCTGTTCCTGCTCAAAGGGCATGCAACGGCTGGAAAGTCCAGCCTCTTCCTTCATCTTCATCTCGCAGGCCAGATCGCCGCACCACATGGTCTTGATGTAGCCGGTGTTGGCTTTTGCCAGCTCCTTCACCTCGTCCATAGTGGTGGCAGCCAGGTGCGCTTTTCGCGGTTTTCCAGCGCACGCTGGTACAGGTCCTTGCGCAGAGCCTCCAGCTGGGCGGGAATGGCGGTCTCCAGCTCGTCCAAGCTTACAAAGACCTTCTCGCGGGTGTCGCGGCGCACCAGCACGCACTGGTTCTTTTCCAGATCCTTGGGACCGATCTCCAGGCGCAGGGGCACGCCCTTCATCTCCCACTGGGCAAACTTCCAGCCGGGGGCGTTGTCGCTGTCGTCCAGTTTCACGCGGGCGTACTTGCTGATCTTCTCGGCCAGCTCGGCAGCCTTCTCGGAAACGCCGGGCTTGTGGGCGGCAATGGGCACCACCACCACCTGAATGGGGCAATGGCCGGGGGCAGGATCAGGCCGTCGTCATCGCCGTGGGTCATGATGATAGCACCCACCAGACGGGTGGAAACGCCCCAGCTGGTCTGGAACGGATGATGCAGCTGGTTGTCGCGGCCGGTAAAGGTGACATCGTAAGCCTTGCTGAACTTGTCGCCAAAGTAGTGGCTGGTGCCGCTCTGCAGCGCCTTGCGTCCTTCATCATGGCTTCGATGGTGTAGGTGGCCTCGGCACCGGCAAACTTTTCCTTGTCGGTCTTGCGGCCCTTCACCACGGGGATCGCCAGATCCTGCTCGCAGGTGTCTGCATAGCAGTTCAGCTGCTGCTGGGTCTCAGCCTCGGCCTCGGCAGCGGTCTCATGGATGGTGTGACCCTCCTGCCACCAGAACTCGCGGCTGCGCAGGAAGGGACGGGTGGTCTTTTCCCAGCGCACCACGCTGCACCACTGGTTGTACTTCATGGGAAGCTCACGGTAGCTGTGCAGCACGCGGGACCAGTGGTCGCAGAACATGGTCTCGCTGGTGGGACGCACCGCCAGACGCTCTTCCAGCTTGTCGGAGCCGCCCATCGTGACCCACGCCACCTCCGGCGCGAAGCCATTGACGAGCTCGCCTTCCTTCTGCAGCAGGCTCTCCGGGATCAGCACCGGCATAGCCACATTCTCATGGCCGGTAGCCTTGAACCGGGCGTCCAGATCCTTCTGGATCAGTTCCCAGATGGCCTGACCATAGGGCGCAGGATGATAAAGCCCTTCACACTGGAGTACTCCACCAGCTCTGCCTTTACGCAGATGTCGGTGTACCACTGTGCAAAGTTTTCTTCCTGACTGGTGATCGCCTGCACGAGCTTCTTGTTGTCTTTTGCCATTTTGTTATATCCTCCCAAGGCCGTGCGCCAAACGCTTTACGTTCCGCACGAACCATAATAAAGCCCCGTCTGCCTGCACGGCCGTGTGCCGCACTGCAAAGGCGGGGCTTTTGCCTAAAAGAATCAGTTCTGCGCGTGGCTGTCCACAAAGTTACCACATCGCCTACGGTGCGCAGGGACTCGATGGCGTCGTCCGGCACCTCGATGCCGAACTCGTCTTCCAGCGTCATCACCATGTCTACGATATCCAGACTGTCAGCCTCAAAATCGCTCATGATATCGCTTTCCAGCGTGATCTTTGCCGGGTCAACGTCCAGCTGCTCAGCCAGCAATGCACGGATTTTTTCAAAAGTATCCATTCCTGTGGTCTCCTTTTTGCAGTTGTATTGCATACGCGTACAGCCCGCCGTGCCCCGGAAAAAGCCTCCGGTATCCGGCACAGCCTTGCCTGCTGTACAAAGCGCTCTCTTTTTTTATATCCCATGCAGTGCGTATTGTCAAGCCCTGTTTTGCAGCAACTGAAGAAAATTGTCTGAAAGCTGCTTTTTCCCTTGACATCTCGTGCCGGTTTTTTTATCATTATAAAGTAATGAGTTTACAGGGACTGACCAGTCCCTTTTATAAGGAGCGATAAGCATGAAGCTTCATTCACAAAAATGCAGGGCTGCGCCAACGATTATATTTATCTGGACTGCCGCACCTCCGGTGTGCCGGAGAATATCGCAGCGCTTTCAGAGCGCTTGTCCCGGCGGCACTTTTCCATCGGCGCGGACGGTATTATCTGCATCTGCGCACCGGTCACAGCCGGGGCAGACGCCATGATGCGCATCTTCAATGCGGACGGCAGCGAGGGCAAAATGTGCGGCAACGGCATCCGCTGCGTGGCCGAGTGGCTGTACACCCACGGCATGGCAAAGCCGAAGCTTGCCATCGACACCCTCAGCGGCTTAAAGACCGTTGCCCGCATGGGCGAGGGGCTGTGGCAGGTGGAGATGGGTGCCTACACCGCCATGGCGGCGGCGCTGCCCGCCGTGAACATGGGCGAAGGGCCGCTGGTAGACCTGCCCCTGGAGGTGGAAGAGAACCTGTGGCGGGTGACCTGCATCAGCGTGGGCAACCCCCATTGCGTGACCATTGTGCCGGAGGTGGACAGCCTGAAGCTGGAGCAGATCGGCCCGGGCTTTGAGCACCACGAAAACTTCCCGGAGCGCATCAACACCGAGTTTGTGCAGGTGGTGGATGCCACCCACCTGAAGATGCGCGTGTGGGAGCGCGGCAGCGGCGAGACATGGGCCTGCGGTACCGGCACCTGTGCCACTGTGGCAGCCCTGACCGAGCTGGGCATCTGCCCGCCGGAGAGGACGTCCATGTGCAGCTGCGCGGCGGTGAGCTGACCATCCGGGTGCTGCCCGGCAAGCAGTTGCTGATGACCGGCGCTGCCGAGACCGTGTGCGAGGGCACGACCGAAGTGTAAATAAGAAACCTCTCAGTCGCCTGACGGCGACAGCTCTCCCTTCGGGGGAGCTGGCATCGAGCGAATGCGAGATGCCTGAGAGGGTTGCACCAATAAAAGAAGCGAGGGAAAGTATCATGAAGATGAACAAGCATTACAACGAGCTGAAGGCCAGCTACCTGTTCGTGGACATTGCCCACAAGGTAGCTGCATATCAGGAAGCACACCCGGAAAAGGAGATCATCCGTCTGGGCATCGGCGATGTGACCCAGCCGCTGGCAAAGTGCGTGGTGCAGGCCATGCGCGACGCTGCCGAGGAGATGGGCACCAAAGAGGGCTTCCACGCTACGGCCCGGAGCAGGGCTACCCCTTCCTCAAGCAGGCCATTCAGGCTACTACGCCAGCCGCGGCACCCAGCTTGCCGAGGACGAGATCTTTATTTCGGACGGCGCAAAGAGCGACCTTGCAAACCTGCTGGGGCTGTTCGATGTAGACAATACCGTGCTGGTACCGGACCTGTGTACCCCACCTATGTGGATGATAACGTCACCGATGGCCGCAAGATCATTACAGCCGCACCGGGCAGGAAAATGGCTTCCTTGGCATGCCGGACGAGAGCGTAAAGGCAGACATCATCTATATCTGCAGCCCCAACAACCCCACCGGCGCTGCCTACACCCGTGCACAGCTGAAGGCATGGGTGGATTACGCCCGCAAGAACGATGCCATTATCCTGTACGATGCCGCCTACGAGTGCTTCATCTCGGAGGGTGAGCTTGCCCGCAGCATCTTCGAGATCGAGGGTGCACGCCAGTGTGCCGTGGAGATCTGCTCCTTCTCCAAGATCGCAGGCTTTACCGGCACCCGCTGCGGCTACACCGTCGTGCCCAAGGAGCTGGAGCGCGAGGGCATGAACATCAACAAGCTGTGGCTGCGCCGCCAGACCACTAAGTTCAACGGTGTGCCCTATGTGGTGCAGCGCGCCGCTGCCGCAGTGTTCACCGAGAGCGGCATGGCCGAGATCCAGTCTAATCTGGATTACTACCGCCGCAACGCAAAGGTGATCGCCGATGCACTGGACGAGTGCGGCGTGTGGTACTGCGGCGGCAAGAACAGCCCCTACATCTGGCTGCGCTGCCCCGGCAACATGAAGAGCTGGCAGTTCTTCGACTGGCTGCTGGAAAACTGCGGCGTTGTGGGCACCCCCGGCGTGGGCTTCGGCGAGTGCGGCGAAGGCTACTTCCGTCTGACCGCCTTCGGCGATGCAGAAAAGACCAAGCTTGCCGCCGAGCGCATCAAGACCGCTATCAAGGCACTGTAAAACCTATAAAAATTGCACCCGCTGTCCATTTTGGATGGCGGGTGTATTTTTTTTGCGCACCCTCTTGACAAACCTGTATCTACTGTATATACTGTACATATACAGATGGAACGCGAGTATCAAAGGAGCAGCCGATGGAACTGTTTATCAACAACAAAAGCGGCGCGCCCATCTATGACCAGATCTACAACCAGATCAAGCAGCAGATCATCAGCGGGGCTTTGCAGCCGGACGAGGCCATGCCCTCCATCCGGGGGCTGGCACGGGATCTGCGCATCAGCGTCATTACCACCAAGCGCGCCTACGATGAACTGGAAAAAGAGGGCTTTCTTTACGCAGTACCGGCAAAGGGCTTTTTTGTAGCCCCGAAAAACACCGAGCTGCTGCGGGAAGAAAACCTGAAAAAGATTGAAGAACATCTTACCGAGGCTGTCCGCCTGTCCGCATCCTGCGGGCTGAGCAGGGAAGAGCTGGGGAGATGCTGGAACTGCTATGGGAGGCTGAACATGAACGCACTGGAACTGCAGGGACTTACAAAGCACTATAAGGACTTTACCCTTGGGCCGCTGGACTTGACCCTGCCCGGCGGCACCATCTGCGGGCTCATCGGTGAGAACGGCGCAGGCAAAAGCACCACCATCCGGCTGATCTTAGACATGGTGCAGCGGGACGGCGGCACCGTGACCATCCTTGGTAAAGACAGCCGCACCGCTTCTGTCCGTGCCAAGGAGGAGATCAGCGTGGTGCTGGGCAGCGAGGGCATCCCCCTGTGCCTGAATGCCGTGCAGGCGGGCAAGGTGATGGCGGGCATCTACACAACTGGGACGCTGCCGCCTATGCGGAGCTGTGCCAAAAGTTTGGTCTGCCGGACAAAAAGCAGTACAAGGACTACTCCACCGGCATGAAGATGAAGCTGTGCATCGCTGTGGCGCTGGCGCACCACCCGAAGCTGCTGCTGTTGGACGAAGCCACCAACGGGCTGGACCCGGTGGTGCGGGACGAGGTGACCGACCTGCTGCTGGACTTTGCCCGGGATGAGAACCACTCCATCCTCATCTCCTCCCACATCGTCAGCGACTTGGAAAAGCTGTGCGATACCATCGCCTTCCTGCACAAGGGCAGGCTGCTGCTCTGTGAAGAAAAGGATGCTTTGCGGGAGGAATACGCCCTGTGGCACGGCACGGCGGCGCAGCTGGCGGCGTTGGACGTGACCGTGTACGGCAAGCGGGTAACCCCCTACGGTGCCGAGGCACTTGTGCGCCGGGATGCACTGCCCGCCGGAGCAGAGCTTGCCCCGGTAAGCATTGAGGAATTGTTTGTACTGATGGTGAAAGGGGAAGATGTGCAATGAAAGGTCTGCTATTGAAGGATGCCTATCAGACGTGGTGCTATATCAGATGGATCATTCTGGTGTCGATTGCTATGATGCTGGTGGGAGTGTTTTGCATGAAGGAAGGCTCTAATTTCTTTATGCAGTACAGCGGGATTATGCTGGGGATGCTGCCCATGACCTTGCTGGCGTACGACCAGAACAGCCGGTTCAGCGCTTACTGCGCTGCTCTGCCGGTGACAAAAGAGCAGATCGTGGGCGGCAAATACCTCATCGGCTTGTGTGGTATGGCGCTGGCGGAGCTGCTGAGTATGGCGGCGCTGGCAGCAGCACAGTTGCTCTGGGGTACAGTAACGGTGCAGCTCACCGTGGCGACCCTGTTTCAGGTGGCGATGCTGACCCTGCTGGGCAACATCATCCTGCTGCCCCTGACCTACCGCTTTGGCTACGAGAAGGCAAAATATGTGTATTATCTTTGCATTGGCATGCTGGGAGGCTTGATGGGCATTACGGTGTCCTCCGGTGGGATTCTGCTGAACAGCATCCTGCCCGCGCAGGGCTCGCTGCTGGTGCTGGTCGCAGTGCTGGCAGCGGTGCTGGCGCTGTATGCCGCCTCGTGGCGGCTGTCCGTTGCATGGTACGGAAAGGCAGAGCAGTAAAATGAAGAAAAGTCAAATCGCAGGCATCCTGTTCGGCGTTGCCATGGGCGTTTTGTTCAGTGTGACACTGGGAACGGTCGGTTTTGTGCTGGGTGCCAGTTTTGCAAGTCTGGGCATGGTGATGTTCAAAGGGCTGGATGACCCACAGAATAAAGATAAAAAGTAATAAAAAAGCAAGTGCACCACCTTTTCAAAAGCCAACGCTTTTGATGAAGATGTGGTGCACTTGCTTTTTGCTTTTTATTCTGCGCTGTAAGCGCTGCCCATGATCCACGGGTTATTTGCGGAATATTTTGCGTGGTTGCGCAGGTAGGTGACCCATGCGCCGTAGCCGTTGCCAGCCGAGAGGTGCACGCCGTCCGGTGCGGCAATCATCTCTTTCAGGTTGCCCTCGCCGTCAGCCAGTGCCTCCCACAGGTCCAGATAAACGCAGCCCTTGCTTGCAGCCAGCTGTGCCAGCTGCTCGTTCACGCCGTGCAGCACGTCCGAGGCAAGCCCCGGCTTCTTTTCCGCTGCCGCAGGCCGTACCGGCGGGATGGACTGCACATAAATGATGCAGTCCTCGCCCAGCGTCTGGCGCAGCTCGTCCAGCATCTGGCCGTAGTAGGCCAGAAAACGGTCAGATGCGCCCAAGGTGGTCAGGGTGTTGGTGCCCAGCAGGATATACAGCTTTTTGGGCTGCGCCGCTGCCAGCACATCCAGCGCCACCTCCTGCCCGCGGGTGGGGCTCTTGACGGCGGCGCGGTTGACGATGGCGTCCGGCCCCACACCCGTATAGCCGCAGATGAGTGCGCCGCTCAGATTGATCTGATAGTCCGAAAAGCCCACCGTCAGGCTGTCGCCCAGAAAAGCGGCGTCCGAAAAATAGCTCAGGTCTACCTGACCGCAGGTCGGCTGCCGGATAACACTGGCGTCATACGCTTAATGGTATAGGCTCCATCGGTCTGCCGGGCGGGGCCGAAGCTTTCCAGCTGTACCGCCTGTGCCGTGCCGCTGCTATCGGCTGCACCCTCGCTGCCGCTGCCGGAAGCCGCCTCGCCCTGCATGGGCAGCGGTGCCAGAATGTTCTGTGCAATGCCGCCTGCGCCGGTCTGCGGGGTGCTGTCCTCTTCGGCGGTTCCTTTTTCCAAGATGGCGGTCACCGCATAGGCGACCAGCAGGATGGCCACAATGACCCCCGCCAGCCGCAGTTTGCCGCTGATGCCCCCGCGTGTGCGCCGCCGGGGTGCCGAATGATACTCGTGTGAAATGCCCATATTCTCTGTCCAGCTTTCTGCATTTATCCCAACAGGCAGGTACTTCTGCCCGGTATTTTTGGAGTGCGCACCCATTTTATCATATTTTTTTTGCCTGTGCAACCAATTGGGTCTTGCATACAACAGCAAAACGGGTACAATAGAATTGCAGCTTATTTTGCACATTTTACAAAAAGCAAATACACAAGCTGCAAATATTTTTGTGTCAGTTGCGGCAGACGTCTGTTTTGCCGTCCCGGTCCGTTGGCAGTGCAGGGCCGACAGACCACTTTACCGGACGGTGCGGAAAGCCGTTTGCCCGGCAGCGGACACATTTTATATGATCTGAAGGAGGTTTCCATGGCCAAGAATATCATCATTGGTCAGAGCGGCGGCCCTACCGCGTGATCAACTCCAGCCTTGCGGGCGTATACAAAGCCGCCCGCAGTCTGGGTGCAGACAAGGTGTACGGCATGAAGTACGGCATCGAGGGTCTGCTCAAGGAGGAGCTGCTGGAGCTCAACATCCTGCTGGATGACCGCATGAGCATCGAGCTGCTCAAGCGTACTCCGTCCAGCTATCTGGGCAGTTGCCGCTTCAAGCTGCCCGACCCGGACACCGATGCCACCCCGTTCGTCAAGCTGTTCACCCTGTTTGACAAGTACGACATCTGTGCCGTGTTCTACATCGGCGGCAACGACTCGATGGATACCATCGCAAAACTGTCCCGCTACGGGCAGCAGGTGGGGAGCAGTGTGCGGTTTATCGGTGTGCCCAAGACCATTGACAACGATCTGTGCCTCACCGATCACACCCCCGGCTACGGCTCTGCCGCAAAGTACATTGCCACCATCTTAAAGGAAGTCATCCGCGACTCCTCGGTGTATAACATCCGCAGCGTGACGGTGGCCGAGATCATGGGCCGTCACGCAGGCTGGCTGGCCGGTGCGGCCTGTCTGGCGGGAGGCGAGGACTGCGAAGGCCCCGACCTGATCCTGCTGCCGGAAGTACCCTTTGATCAGGACAAGTTCCTTGCCCGGGTGGACGAGCTGCAGCGGGTAAAGTCCAACGTTATCATCGCAGCTAGCGAGGGCGTAAAGACTGCAGACGGCACCTACCTGTGCGATTTGGTATCCACCGCCGGGCAGCTGGATGCCTTTGGCCACAAGGCCATCCTCAGCGGCACCAGCCGTTACCTTTCAGAGCTCATCCACGACAAGCTGCAGTGCAAGAGCCGCGCCATCGAGTTCTCCACCCTGCAGCGCTGCGCCAGCCATCTGGCCAGCCGCACGGATGTGAACGAGGCCTACGCCGTTGGCGGTGCCGCCGCCGCTGCTGCCTTTGCCGGTGAGAGCGGCCGTATGATCGCCCTCAAGCGGGTCTCCAACTACCCGTATCAGTGCATCACCGAGTCTGTGGATGTGCAGCAGGTGGCAAATCTGGAAAAGAAGGTCCCGCTGGAATGGATCACTCCGGACGGGATGCAGGTGACCGAAGCCTTTGAGGAGTACGCCCGTCCGCTGATTTTGGATGAGGTGACCCCCGTTTATGTGAACGGTACCCCCCGCCATATCCGTCTGTGATCTGCCTTTCCCTTCCGCGTCTGTTTTCGTGCGACTGCACGTTTTTATAGCCGAAACAGAAAAAACAAAAAAGGAGAAATCATCATGGGAAAAAACGCAATCGTCGGTCAGTCCGGCGGCCCCACCTCTGTCATCAATGCCAGTCTGGCGGGTGTCTTTGAAAGCTGCAAGAACCGCGGCGCAGACGTTGTGTACGGTATGTGCAACGGTGTTGCCGGTCTGCTGGAGGAGCGGGTGGTGGATCTTTCCACCTGCTGACCGATGACTTGGACATCGAGCTGCTCAAGCGCACCCCGTCCAGGCTTTCTGGGCAGCTGCCGCTATAAGCTCCCGACTGGCGGGATGACGAAGGCGGTGTACAAAAGCTGTTCGCCATTCTGGAAAAGCTGAACATCGGTTACTTCTTCTATATCGGCGGCAACGATTCCATGGATACTGTGAGCAAGCTTTCCCGCTACGCAGCCATGATTGGCAGTGACATCCGCATTATCGGAGAGCCGAAGACCATTGACAATGATCTTGCCCTGACCGACCACACACCAGGATACGGAAGCGCGGCAAAATATATCGGAACATCGGTTAAAGAAATCATCCGCGACAGCTTCTGTCTGGAATACAATAAAGGGCTTGTCACCATTGTAGAGATTATGGGAAGAAATGCCGGATGGCTGACGGGCGCTTCGGCGCTTGCAAAAGGTGAGGACTGCACAGGACCGGATATGATCTATCTTCCGGAGCTGACCTTTGACCTGGATAATTTCATGGAGCGGATCAAAGAGCTGCTGGCCAAAAAGACCTCTGTCGTCGTAGCGGTTTCCGAAGGATCCATCTGGCGGACGGCAGATATGTCTGCGAACTTGGCGCAAATGTGGACTTTGTGGACGCATTTGGACATAAACAGCTGACAGGAACCGCAGCATACCTGGCACAGTATGTGGCAAATGAGATCGGATGCAAGACCCGTGCCATCGAGCTGAGCACTTTACAGAGATCTGCGTCCCACTGCGCATCCAGAGTAGATATTCTGGAAGCCTTCCAGGTAGGAGGAGCTGCGGTAAAGGCTGCGGACGAGGGTGACAATGGAAAGATGGTTGTGCTGAAACGAATCTCTGATGACCCGTATCAGTGCAGCACGGAAGTCAAAGATGTACACAAGATTGCCAACGATGAAAAGCTGGTACCAAGGGAGTGGGTCAACGAGGACGGCACGTATGTGACAGACGACTTTGTGGCCTGCGTCAAACCGCTGATCCAGGAGACGTCTCCCCGGTTATGGTGGATGGAATTCCGAGACACCTGTACAAACCGCACCACTAAAGAAAGGGGAGCTAAGGTGAAAATCGGCGTGACGGGAGCGGATGGATTCCTGGGAAGCAGGATCCTTCGCTTTTATGAGGAAAAATACGAGATGAAGGGATACCGCCATTCGGACATGGATTTACAGATGAAGAAGCAGTAAGGACGGTTTTGAGCAAAGACTGTCCGGATCTTCTCATTCATACGGCCGCCATTTCGGATGTGGGGGCGTGCGAGCGGGATCCGGAGTATTCGGAAAAGGTCAATG
>ENA-OQEN01000373-OQEN01000373.1-human-gut-metagenome-genome-assembly--contig:-NODE-373-length-19564-cov-2.322118_pt1 | contig 19564 bp, 29 predicted proteins | sample MGYA00242791_ERZ504627 | MGnify/ENA primary metagenome ERZ504627 (study PRJEB26092, sample SAMD00036316) | human gut metagenome | host: Homo sapiens | study: EMG produced TPA metagenomics assembly of... | reverse complement strand
CCAACGCTAAACCAGGCCCCGCCGCGCCTTGCAAGCCATTGCCTGTAGAACACCCCGTCTCGGCCGCGCGCCGGGGCGGGGTGACGCATGACTAAGCCGCATGCCCCGAGCTTGCGCCGCCTCTTAAACCAGCTTCCCCAAAAGCACCCAGTCGAAACCACATGCCCCGAGCTTGCGCGCAAGCCCAAGGGCGGCTACATTATCTTCCGCAACCATACTATCCGCTCCACAGGAACACTCCATGTATCGGCTTCATTCGCCTTGCTGCTCTGCGGAACGGACTGCACCATGCAGGAAGGCGGGGACGGCGTGATCGGACTGGGCACAATCATCAACGTGGCTTTGATTCTTGCCGGAGGTTTGGTGGGCACCGTTGGCGGTAGGCTTTTCACCCCGCACGTACAGGAAACCCTCATGAAGGCCACAGGCTGAGCGTGCTCTTCGTGGGGCTCTCGGGCGCGCTCGCCGGCATGCTTTCGCTTGGCAAGGACGGAGCACTCGTGAGCGGCGGCTCCATGCTTATCGTTGCCTCGTTTGCAGCGGGCGCACTCGTTGGAGAGCTCGTCGACCTCGACGGTAAATTCGAGCGCCTCGGAATTTGGCTCAAAGAGCGCACAGGTAACGCCGGAGACCCCGCGTTCGTGAACGCCTTCGTAACTGCCTCGCTCACCGTATGCATCGGGGCGATGGCCATCGTTGGATCCATTCAAGACGGCCTTACCGGTGATTGGTCCACCCTCGCGCTCAAAGGCGCACTCGACGCGCTCATCGTTTGCGTCATGACCGCATCGATGGGTCGCGGCTGTATCTTTTCCGCTCTGCCGTGGGCGTGTTCCAGGGATCCATCACCTTGCTCGCTCGGCTCATCCAGCCCCTCATGACTGCCGAGGCCCTCGCTAGCCTCTCGCTCGTGGGCTCGATTCTCATCTTCTGCGTGGCGTGAACCTCATCTGGGAGAAAACGTTCAAGACGGCCAATATGCTTCCAGCAGTGGTGTTCGCGGTCGTGCTGGCATTCGTGTAATTCTGCACCGCGTTACACGCCTTGGGCACGGGGAGCGAGCCAGGCTGGCCGTCTAGGCTGGTCCAAGAAATCGTCCGCAGCCCCCAACGGCTAAAAATGGCTAATTTTCGTCTTTTTGCGGTCTCTGTGAGACGGTTTTGTCGCCCTTCTGCCACGCGAGTCGTTCTCGCAGGTCCATCACTCAGCGCTTACCTGCGTTTTTCTCGTTTCCATGGTCAGCTCAGCAAAAGCAAGGCATCCGTTCTCGCACCCCCAGAACGCATATTGACGAAAATTAGCCAGCTGAGGAATCGCAATAGAGAACACGCCGCGCGCAAACCCCGGGCAGCACTCGGCCCGCACTGCAAACAGCAGATAGCAGGAAGGGACGGGCGGCGGGCAACAGGCGAAACAACCTGCAGGCACCAGAAATGACTTCCTTCGCTTTGTGCTGGTAATAGGAGGCGCGTTCTTTCTCGAACAGATGTTTGTTTCTATAGTAAAATGTAGGGTTACGACTAGGCATTACCCAGTGTGAGGCAAGCGGAACGAGGTGAAGCATGGGAGACAAAACAGAAGATGTTCGCGCGCTCATCGAACGAATCACCTCAAGCGAGCGGATGCGCACGAGCTCGCACTTCTCCGATGCGGTCTACCGTGCCGAGCCCATTCTTACCACCGGGCGCCAGATGGCAACCTACCTGCCAGATCGTTACCGCGAAATGCGCGCCATATCTCGCTGGCAGGAGGGAGAGCCTCATGGTCGCTGGATTACCGAAGCCGAACTCTTCTGGCGCAGGGCACGTTCATGGCAGACTTTGAAGACGACTGCCCGTATCACGGCACGTTCAAGGCTTACTTTCCCACCTACGCCGATATGAGCGATCGGCAGCTGCGTGGCTACTTCACCTGGCGCACGGCAGTCCGGCGGGGCAACATCCAAGAAACCTCGCTGTCCTACGCCTTTGTCTACCTGTATGAGCTGCTCAATGGTATCGGTGTATCCGATCCAGCCGACGGATTTCTGAAACTCAAGTCATTTTGGGAGGCATATCGCGAGCTCGCGCCTGAGATTGACCGGTACGTGCCTATATGGCTGCGCGACTATGTGGTCTACCACGGGCTCGATGTAAGTCTGCTTAGCAACGATTCCGCCATCGCATTTGACCAGGCGTTGTTCGAGCTCGTGCGACAAAGCGCGCCCTTCGATCCCGACCTACTTGAAAATATCGATGAGCTCGTAGTCGGCGACGAGCCGGAAGAGGAGACGGTGGCCCCACGCCCGCCGCTGGGCCGCGGCAAACAATCCGCTCTGCAACTCCCCGCAGACATCGAACTCGAGGAAGCGCTGCTCTTTGCCGCCGATGCACTTTCTACGTACCGCATACGGCTCTCTCGCCTCTACAAGGATTACTGCGACGATCTGCGCCATGTCTTCTGCTCGGTATACGTCCGGCTACTCGCCTACTATCGCCGCAGCCGGTCAAACGGGCTCGTCGAGACGATGTTCGGCGAACAAATGCGCATGTCCTACACTATGTTCTCCAACGCAGTGTTCTTCGAACCAACGCCGCACCCATCAGCGGACGTCCGACTCGATCCCATCCATTGGTATCAATGCCGCAGGGGAACTTGGAGCTGCATCCGCGTCTACGGAACGCGAGGGAAGAGCCCTCTGCTTGGCAAGATCATGCGAGAGGTGGACCGCAGACTCCGCGACGCGCTGAACTACCCCCACCCTCTCAAGGAGAAGGCAGTTCCAAAATACCTCGCGTCTATGATCGACCGCGAGATCGAGGCATGGCTCACCTGGAAGCAAGCGCATGCGCCGCGCAAGGTGGAAATCGACCTCTCTCAGCTCGCTGGCATCCGATCCGCCGCTGCTGTCACACGCGAGGCGCTGTTAACGGACGAGGAGCGCGATCAGGACACCACCGTAGAAACGGTTGAAAAGACGCGACTCAAGACGGCACGATACATGCCGAGGAAAATGCGCAGCCCCCGAACTGGCCGGGTTCCGAGCCGATCTCGGCGACGAGGCGAAACGGTCTGCCGCAAGAAACCCCGAGGCTAAGCAGCCTGAACACGCTGGCGCACCAGCGTCCTCGGCTGTCCTCGCCGCCGCTACCGCCCCCGCCGGAAATGTCCGCCGCGGACGAGGAGCCCCAGCGACAGCCCGCTCTCCCCTGCTCAGGCCGCATACCTGCAGGCACTTCTCACCGAAGACGAAGATGCCAAGACGGAAGCGGTTAACCATGCGGGAATAAGCGAGGACATGCTGGTCGATGCCATCAATGAGGCGCTGTTTGACCTGCTTGGAGACACAGCTATCGAATTCGGCTCCACGGGGCCGCAGGTAATTGAGGACTACGAGGACGACGTCAGAGGAGTACTCGCATGACAGACAACGTGAAAGCAGCCGAAGCCGCGCCGCGCGTGCCCAAGCGCGTCGCCGCGGTAATCATCAACTCGCTCAAGGGCGGCGTGGTGCCGCGCATCGGCCTGCCGTACATCACGGTCGGGCGCGAGGCCGAGATTCGCGCGCTCCTTACCGACCTCTCGCTCATCGCCGATGGCGGCGCCTCCTTCCGGTTCCTTGTGGGCCGCTACGGCAGCGGCAAGAGCTTCCTCTTGCAGACCATCCGCACGCACGCCATGGGCGAAGGCTTCGTCGTGGCCGATGCCGACCTTCGCCCGAACGACGGCTCCAGGGCGGCCAAGGCCAAGGTCTTGCCACCTATCGCGAGCTCATGCGCAACCTCTCCACTAAGACCCGTCCCGAGGGCGGCGCGCTCATGCTCATTCTCGACCGATGGATCTCGAACTTGCAGATGCAGGTCGCAGGTGAATTGGGCACGGGTGCCGCTGCCCCCGGCGGTGCCGCAACCACCGGCAGCGCTCCGGTACCCAGCGGCGCCACTACCCCCGGCGGCACTCCGGTATCCAACGGCGCCGCGACCACCGGCGGTGCCCCAATGACTCTGCGCTCAACCAGGCGGTCGAGGCGCGCATCCGCGAGCAGGTCGCATCACTCGAGGAGATGGTCCACGGCTTCGATTTCGCCCGGCTCCTCACCCTCTACTACCGCGCCGCTGTTGACGGCAACGATGAGCTCAAAGGTAACGTTGCCCGGTGGTTCCGCGGCGAGTACCGCACCAAAACGGAAGCACGGCAAGAGCTTGGAGTTCGATCATCATCGGCGACGACGATTGGTACGACTACGTCAAGCTCTTCGCGCAGTTCCTAAAAGGCGCTGGCTACCAGGGCATGCTCGTGCTCATCGACGAGCTGGTGAACCTCTACAAGATTCCCAACTCGGTCACCCGCCAATATAACTACGAGAAGATCCTCACGATGTATAACGACACCCTGCAGGGCAAAGCGCATCACCTGGGCATCATTATGGGAGGAACGCCACAGAGCATCGAGGACCGCAGGCGCGGCGTCTTTAGCTACGAGGCGCTGCGCTCGCGGCTCACGCAAGGCCGCTTCGCCGCAGAGGGCATGCGCGATATGCTGGCGCCCATCATCCATCTGCACCCGCTCACCTATGAAGAGCTGCTCGTTCTCATCGAAAAGCTGCAACAGATCCACGCCGGCTACTTTGGGTATGAGGCGCGCCTGAGCGAGAGCGACCTGGTGCAATTCCTGCAAATCGAGTTCGGGCGCGTGGGGGCGGACACGCACCTTACGCCCCGCGAGGTCATCCGCGACTTCATCGAACTGCTCGATATCGCCTACCAAAACCCCAGCACGCCTGTGGCAAGCATCCTATGTGGCGTTGGCGGAAACGGAGGCGGAGGCGAAGGCGAGGGCGACAGCACGCAGCAAAGCTCGCTTTCGGTTACCGCCGCAGCGGGCCAGCGCGATGCATCAGAATTCGCAGAGTTCAAGATATAGCCTGTGATGAGTTGCGAAAGGGGAAACCCGGTCGCGAGGGATGAGGCAGAATCGTCCGCCAGCAATCGAGCCCGAAGGAGGGCCATGAGCATCTTCGACCGATACGCACCGTTCGTGCAGGATTTCATCTACGACCACCAATGGGAGAACCTTCGCTCCATCCAGGTGGCCGCAGGCGACGCCATCTTCAACACCGACGAGAACGTGCTGCTCACGGCCTCAACTGCATCGGGCAAGACCGAGGCGGCGTTCTTCCCCATCCTCTCGCTCTTCTGGGAAGATCCGCCCACGAGCATCGGCGCGATCTACGTGGGTCCACTGAAGGCGCTCATCAACGACCAATTCCTGCGCCTGAACGACCTGTGCGAGGAGGCCGAGATTCCCGTCTGGCACTGGCATGGCGATGTGGCCGCCTCGCATAAGCGCAAGCTCCTGGAGCATCCGAGCGGCATCCTGCAGATTACGCCGGAATCGCTCGAGGCGCTTCTCATGCATAAGCACATGGCAGTGCCGCGCCTCTTTCATGACCTGCGCTTCGTGGTGATCGACGAGGTGCATTCGCTCCTGCGCGGCGACCGCGGCGGGCAAACGCTCTGCCTTATCGAGAGGCTCTCTCGCATGGCGGGCGTGAACCCCCGGCGCATCGGCCTTTCCGCAACCATCGGCGACCCGGAGCGCACCGGAGCCTTTCTCGCCAGCGGCACGGGGCGCGGCTGCATCATCCCGCGCTTCGAGGAGCCACGCCGGGTGTGGCGGCTCTCGATGGAGCACTTCTACATCACGGGCCCGCAAGCTGCCGAACGCGCAGCAGAGCGCGGGCACGGGCATCGTTCGCGCCGATGGCTCGATCGAGGCGAGGTGCTTTCCGTCGAGCCGTCTTCGTCGGACCTCGCCTTGGCACGTTCGGGCGCTTCGTACGCACATTTGAACGCTTCTGAAGACGAACATGCGCAAAGCACGCCCGAAGATAAACGGGCTGCAGTGGGAGCGACTCGCATGGATACCGAGGTACGCACACAGAAACCGAGCTCCTCGCACCCACCGACCGCGCGCCGGAGAACGCCGATCCCGGCATCGGTTACATCTTCGAGCGCACACGCGGGCGCAAGTGCCTCGTCTTCGCCAACTCGCGCGAGGAAGCCGAGGCCGTGTGCACGATGCTCCGCAGCTATTGCGAGGCCAATCACGAGCCGGACCGGTTCCTCATCCACCACGGCAACCTCTCGGCGAGCATCCGCGAGAGCGCCGAGGACATCATGCGCGACGACGAGCGGCTCGACACGACCGTGACCACCGCGACGCTGGAGCTCGGCATCGACATCGGCCGCCTCGAGCGCGCGTTTCAGATTGACGCGCCGTTTACCGTCTCGAGCTTCCTGCAGCGCATGGGCCGCACGGGCCGGCGCGATTTGCCGCCTGAGATGCACTTCGTCATGCGCGAGGAGCAGCCCGAACCGCGCACGACCATGCCGGAAACCATTCCCTGGAAGCTGCTGCAGGGCATCGCGCTCGTCCAGCTCTACCACGAGGAGCGCTGGGTGGAGCCGCCCGCGCTCGACCGCCTGCCCTACAGCCTGCTCTATCACCAGACCATGGCCACGCTCGCAAGCACGGGTGAGCTCTCGCCGGCAGAACTCGCCCAGCGCGTGCTCACCCTCTCCTACTTCCACCGCGTGAGCGCGGACGATTTCCGCGTGCTGCTTAGGCACCTGTTGGAGACCGACCAGATCCAGGCCACCGAGGGCGGCGGCCTCATCGTGGGCCTCGCGGGCGAGCGGCTCACCAACTCGTTCAAGTTCTATGCGGTGTTCCAGGAAAACGAGGAGTTCACGGTGCGGTGCGAGAGCGCGGAGCTCGGCACGATCGTGAATCCGCCCCCGCCCGGCGAGCGCATTGCCATCGCTGGCGCGTGCTGGCTCGTGGAGGAGGTCGATTGGAAGCGGCGGCTTGTGTACTGCACCAAGGTGAAAGGGCGCGTGCCGGCGTATTTGGCGATTGCGCGGGCGATATCAACACGCATATCTTGGAGCGCATGCGACGCGTGCTGCGCGAGCACGAGGTGTATCCGTACCTGCTCGGCAACGCGCGGGCACGCTTGGTGCAGGCGCGGCGCACGGCGGAGCTCTCCGGCGCGGCAACGCAGCCGCTCATCAACCTTGGGGGCGACACGTGGGCGCTCTTCCCGTGGCTGGGGAGCTATGCGTTTCTGGCGCTGGAACGGCTGCTCAAGATCAAGTGCGCCGCGGAACTCGGCCTCAAGGGGCTCGACCGGCGCGGCCATACTACATGCAGTTCAGGATGAAGCAGACGAGGAAACGTTCTTCCAGGTTGTGGCCGATGAAGCGGAGAAGGATTTCAATCCCATCGAGCTCGTCTACCCGAGCGAGGTACCGTACTTCGACAAGTACGACGAACTGCTGCCCAAGGAGCTCGTACGCAAGGGCTTCGCCGAGGGCGTGCTGGACATCAAGGGCATGCGCGAGCGCGTGCGGGAGTGGGTGAGGTAACTTACTCCGAAGCTTTGGGCATCCTGGCTGATGGGAGACGGGCTCGCTTCAATCCATCCCCCATGTCAAATTACCCCAGAGGTTTTTCGACATGCCCGGCTACAGCGATGACAGCGCCACGAATTTGAGCGCATCCGCCGCATCCATCGCGTTCACCGGGCTATGGCGCAGAAAGCGCTCGTCGTTCGTGACGAGTGCATTGGCGTGGCAGCGCGAGGCCGCTGCGGCCACGAGCGCATCCTCGAAGTCATGGAGCTGCGTGCGGAACTTCCCCGCAAGCCAAACGTCCGAAGCATCCACCGCAACGGGCGTGGCGATCTCCTGCATGTTTTGGACGCACGCCCAGGCAAAATGCTCGGCCAAGCGGGCAGCTTCTTCCGTAAGCTCCCCTTCCGCTCGGCGGGAATAGCGCTTCGATGCCATCGTCATGGTGTAATAGATATCTTTCGCGCTGCTCACCGCAAAGGCGAGCTCGCATCCGCGCGAGGTTGCTTCGGTAATGAGCGCAGTACTTTGCAGATGCCCCGGACGATTCCCATCGAACATATCAATCCATATATTGGTATCAATCATGAGTACGCTTGGCCGCTTCATTGGATGTAGCCTTTCTCCCGAAAATGCTCCTCCCGCAAAAGATCGAAGTACTCCCGGTCGGATAGGTTCTGCAGCTCCGGGTCCGGCTTCAGCTCAATCCCGCGTTCTTTAAAGAATTCCATCATGAGATTGGAGCCTCTGCGCACAGCCTCCACCTTGCGCTGCCGTTCAGCGAGCTCATCCGGCGTGGGCTCGGCGGCATCTGGGTCGAGCGCCGCGCGGAGCTTCTCCGGTTCGCCCTGGTAGCGCACGGCGAGCGACCACAACATGCGCACGGCTTGCGTGGGTGTGAGCCCCGCCGCGGCAAGGGCGGCGTCTCCCGTCGCCTTCAAATCCGCATCGATGCGCGCGTTCACCTGAGCTTGAGCGGGCTTGTGTTTGGCCTTTGCCGAATGCTCCGTCTGCGCGCGCACTGGACGTGAGGAACGCGTGCCCCGAGAGCCCGCTCTCGTCTTTGTATTTGCGTTCGCCACGCTCCTCCGAACCGGCTTCTTCATCGCGACGCTCGACCGTGCCATGGCCGCCTCCTCGGGTTGTTTTCTAAAATAGTAACGTAGCAGTAATTGGCTGTAAAGCATGTAAAGCAATACACCGTCTCGACGCTACCCGGCGCAGATCTTAAGGTACTCCGCGCAGGTCACCGCCCGCACGCACGACCGTTTGAACGCTTGGGCATCACGGGTGAGAATGAAGTCGACGTCGTTGAGCTCTGCGGCGGCGCGAACGAGACCATCTTCAAAATCCGGCTCCCCTGCATGGAGCGACAGCTCGCACTCCTCTGCGCCGACGGGCGCGATGACGAGCAGATCCATCAGCAGGCCGATAGCCTCGCGCGCGGCGGCTTCTCTTCCACCGCGACCGAGCACGTAGTACACGTCCTTAAGCGAACCCGAGGTGACGAGCCCCATGTCGCCACCGCCGTTGCAGCGGCGCAGAACCTCCCACGCTTCCTGCGATTGCGGCCTACCTTCGACGAGCGCGTCAAGCAGGACGTTCGTATCGAAAAGCAGCCTCCGATCGTTGAAGTTACGCATAGCGGCTCGCAATCATGTCCCTCATTTGATCGTCATCGAGGCTGACGAGGTCTTCGCAAACACCAAACGACGCGCGAAGCTCACCAAGCCGCTCCATGGGATCGCGCGCGGCATCGAGCCGCTCGGCAGCGTCGCCCGCGTCAGGAATCTCCCCCGTCCGCGCGATGCGTTCCCACACCACGCGGATCACATCGCCCGTCGAGAGTCCCGCCGCACGGATAAACGCCTCGGCACGCGCTTGACCTGCTCATCCACCTGCCGGAAACCACCGCCGTAGCCATATGCGCCTCCTCGTATACGTGTTTACAGTATAGCAAATGGAAATGATGGGGAGCGAATCATCTGTCAACACGAGCGCATCACTATCTGAACGCAGCACGTCGGACACGAACAAGCAAATGCTCCGTTAGCATTAGGAAATACGCCGGTACCTCATCTCTACAATATGAGAATCATCCAGAAGCTGCAGCATCGTTCGAAAACACGGGGAGCGCCCATGACAATCAACAGGTTTTCAAAACTTCGCGCAATCACTCACATCGTCGTAGCCGCAATCTGCACGCTCGTAATCTGCGTCGGATGCTCTTCTGCAAATGAAACGGAAGCAGTCGCGAATAGCAGGATACCCATCTCGAAGCGCAGGCGGACGGTCAGGAGACAAAAACTTCCGGCTCCACATCTAGCTGGGAGCGCATTAAGATTCCCAACGTTGGCACCATGAGCATCCCGCCCGACATGGAGGTGCAGGATGCTTCATATAAAGCTATGAAGGAAGAGCTTGTCGGCGAATCGTCAGACACTTTTATCATCCAGCAGCGCGGCCTCAATGAAGGCTCTGCTGAAGCCCAGGATACGTATGCAAGAATCTTGGTGAGCTACGATCAAGGCGAACCAGGCGACTATCCTGAACGCGATTACGACGTTGATGCATACTCCAGCGCGGACGTGGCGGAACTCGATTCCTACTTTGAACAGGAAATGCGCGCGCAGCTCGAACGCAACGGCATCGGGGTCATCGAATGGTATCCGCTTGAATTCACGTCGCTCAACGGCACCCCATGCCTTCACATGAGCTACTCCCGTGTAGGAGATGCAGGCGATACCACGCAGGTTGACGTCTACGGTATCCCCCGCAATGATCGGTTCGTCCGCGTTACGCTCTCCTACCGCGTGAGCGATGCGAGCATGTGGGCGGAAGATCTCGATTTGGCACTGCACTCGATTGAATTTGAATAGGCGCAGCTGCGGGAAGCCGTAAAGGAGACATCGCCACCAACGGCGTTGCCATAGTCATGTTATCCGTAGAATCTCATTCCTAGCAATCGAGATTTGGACAGTCCGGATGCGGTATGGAGCACAAGCGTTGTAGGCCGGTTCTCCATTCCGAACCAGCTACAGCCGACCCCCACAGGCACATTGCGACATCACGCGCTAGGGTAGTCTCGACCCTCGTCAAGCCTCGGTTAACGCCGAGAAACCCACGGCGTTCTACCTGCAATAAGTGAGTACGCTAGGCACACCAGCCATCGATTATTCGCGGGTTTGAGCCTCTCTTTGGGATACCTCTATTTCATCAAGCAGGCCAACAACCCCCTTCAGCACGCAAACCGCGCAATAGACCGCAAAACAAACGATGCAGAAGTAAGAAAACGGATTCGGATCAGACGCCTCCAGCACGAAGTTGAGCACCACCGAACACCCCTGCTGGAGAAGGTTTCCAAGCACCAAGCAGAGCAATGCCAAAATGATCGCGGCTCCCCCGGTTGATATTTTGTCGAAATAAGAAAACCAGGCTAAGGCTGCCAAACATGCAATGAACAACCACACTAGTATCACCGAAACAACAAATATGAGGGCAAGAAAGAATACGTCCCCTTCCCCAACACGCGCTTCAGTTTCGAAGAGCATTTGCATGAGCGCATCAAATCCGCCTAGAAACACCGCATCAACTATCTTATATATGGCGGCAAGAATAGAGATGATGACAGCAGCCGCACAAACAAGATGAGCTGCAGTTATCTTATTGACGGTCTCCGCATCTTTTGTATCAGCCATCGTGATTCCCCCCCCTGTCTTCCCTAATAACAACAGCAATAATCAAGACGCTTCATTCGTTGTACTGCCTCACCAGACCCTTAACGTGACTCTGGGTAAATGTAGGAGCTGAAGGTATCGATGGGCAAATGACCCGGCTTCAACTTCGTAAACCAAGTCAGAGGAGCAACCAATAAAAGCGTCTTCTCCAATTTCCTCAATGCTGGGAGGCAGGGATAATCGCCTCAATCCATCGCAGTGCGCAAAAGCGCATTTTCCAACCCGCTTCACGCCCAAAGGCAAGGCAATCTCTTTTAGTTCATGGCAACTGCTGAGCGCATAATCACCGATGGCGATAACGGAGCTCGGGATATTAATACCCTCGAGCCTCCCGCAGCAGCTGAACGCTCGCTCTCCTATGCAGCGCATGCCTTCAGGCAATATCACATACGTTAACCCGTCGTCACCTTCATAAGCGCCAACAACAGCGTCATAGCCAGCGGGAATGTGAACAACCCCGCCCTTAACGTGAATGGCATGAATCAAATCCCTGGTCAACACACTAGAACAACTATTCTCTAACATACATGGATCTCCTTGACAAAAACGAATCATTGATTTATTGGGATTGTGTGCCCCAGCTACCGATGGAGCATAAACACCGTACGGTTTTTCGTGCGCCATTTCGACTGGCGTTGCTTCCACGTAACGGCCTAAGATAACCGCTCGACCGACAGGCTCAGCAACCTAATTAATCAATCCTCATCGGTGCTGAAATCGGAGATTCGAATGCTTAGACCCTCGTCGGCAAATTCATCTGCGAGCATTGCCGCCGGGGAAATGAGCTCATCAGAATCGTCGCCAGAGAACCCACTGTGAGTGGAAATAGACTGAGAGAGGAATTCAAAAAGGAGATCGAATTCTGAAAAATCATCGGTTTCAAGCACTCTCTTGTCAATCACAAAACGGGAGAGCTTGCGAAAATCCTGCCCACCAACACCGAACATGGTCACTTTGAGCTTGCGCTCGCGCTGAAGCCGTAGCACCTCATCGACCGTCTTGTCATATGCGCTTTCCCCTTCATCGGTGGGGATACCGTCTGATATGACGATAAGCCATGGCTGCTTGTAGCTGATTGCCTCCCGCTTATATTCCTCTTTTCGATGAGAGAGACCCTGCATTGCAAGATCGACACCCCTTCCTAGGGGCGTAAGTTGGTTGTCCTCAACCCACTTAACGCTAAACGAGGGGACAGCCTCCTGATTCCAGATCGGGCGAAAGTCTTGCTCTCTATGCACACCCTGTATGCCAAACGTAACGATGGCGACATCGAAGCCATACCTGTTAATCGGGTCGTTTTGACATGCCCGATAAAACGACTGGACTCCAATATTGAGCGCGTCAATGCCACCGTTTTTCTTCATAGAACCAGATGTATCCAGGCACAGAACCACGGGGATGCGGGTTGCATGGTTATCCGGCTGGAGCATATCGCGCTCATCGAATAGTACGTTTCCCATAATGAGACTCCTTCTTTCCGTCTTTCACTGCTTACTTGAATCCCCACCATTCAAGTATTCGAAGTATTCGGCTACGAGCAGACATCTTCTTTTGAGCAGGCGGTTCATTGCCCCGCTTGAAAGCGCTCCCTTCCTTAGATTTACTTTCATGAGGCTTTATTTCTGGTCGCATGACGCTTTTCGAAGGCGAGGCATTCATCGGGATTCCACGGCCCTGCGGGGATGCGCTCGAATGTACAGCCCGCCCCCCTGCTTTCTTGCTCGCCGTGACAGAGCGTCTCGCAGTTTTCCGAGCCTGACTCATCGAAACGTATTCCATGCCCGCAGAGGGACGGGAAGAGCTCCACGCATCCTTTGCGTCATCACTCCTCTGATCGACGCTCGGATGGGCGACCATGCGGCCCGCGCGAGCGCTCCGACGACGCTGCGCCCGCTTCCTCCTGCAAGATGGACACAATGGCGTAGCGTATGGGCTATTCCACAATGCGTACATCGGCTTCTTGCACTCGCTGCATTCCGTTTGATAAATCTGGCGTTCGCGGCAAAAGCAAGCAAAACACTGATGGCTTGCATAGTTCCGGATATCATCTGATCCTAGATGCAAGCCGCAGTCAGTCGATGCTTTTTTAAACTCATTAGCATCCTGCTTCCCATGACTTCCGCACTTGCATGCGAAACTTACAACCCAGGCCCGTGGCGTCGTTGGAAACACATCATTTGACTCCCAGCCATCACCGGCTTGAACGCTTCTTTCAATACAGCCGCGATAGTGCTTCAGCATCCCTATCCACTGCTCTATCCCCAATCGGCGATTGGGGGCCCAGTATGCCCCATCGCAGTGAAACGTATTCCCCAGAGCATCCTTAAGGTCTTTCGTTAAGTGACCCCAACGAATCGTCAAGTCCCCGCCAGGAGCTTCGGAATTATTAACGCGGCCTTCGCTGCGGCTGCCTTTTAAGAACGTGAATGTATATCGAAATGTACCTTCAAGCATATCCGCAACAGGATCGCCAACAGAACAACGAGAATTGTATGGATTGTCGACAAGCATCAACGTCTCGAACAGAATGCGCGCAACTACGAACAGCTCGTTCTCCACATTCCTATATCCCGCCGAGTGATCTTTGAAGAACTCGGGGGAGGTATACTCCTTTACCCCAACATTACAGGGAAATCGATTGCCGTATTGATAGCTGTCGGCATCCAGCAATGTCACGAACTTCGTATCCACGTCTACGAGGATGTTTCTTACATTCAAATCACCCACGATGATTCGACGCCGGTGAAGCGCAGAATGATCTCCAGTAGATTCAGACAGATGTCGATTACATCGACTTTCTTCAGATTGGGATACTTTCGCAAAAACTCGCTCTGAACCGCTCCATCCGAAATGAGCTCGGACAGCTGTAGCCCGCGCCCTTGCTTCATGAGATAGCCTACAAAGTTACTCTCTTCATCAGAAAGCAGCATGAGCGGGAATTTGACCGCTCTCCCCAATTTCTTTTGGGCGCCCATACTCTTGTTGGCGAAGCCTTCGGAAACGATGTAGCTAACCTTCTCAAACGTTTGTTTCACGAGCGCTTGATCCTCCACCACAGCTTTCTTATATAGCTTTGCAAGGTAGGGGGATTGGGAACCGTCGTTCACTCGCGCTTCGAAGACAAGGCCTTCACCTCCGCGGCCAATCCTGGCCCCAAGCTCGACATCAAAAACATCGTATCCGTTATGAGCCCTAAGCTTAGCCCCGGCTCCGTAGGCTTTATAATGCCCTGGAATATGAACAGCAAATGAAGCCTGAGGTTTCGGCCCGTTCTTTGGAACAGAGCTATCGATTCCTGCATCGCTTGTCGGCTTGCTGGGTGCATGCCCAGAAGCATTATGGTCACTTCGCCACATAGAGGAGCTCTTGGTATTCCTCCGTAACTTCTTGTCTGCCATCTCGGACAGATAATCCTCTGCTTGCTTGTAGTTTTTCTCGCCGTAGTACTCAAAGTACTTTGCCACCTCTTTCGGCGATAACTCCGAAAGCCGCTGGAGCTGCTCGAATGGGCGCAGGCTGCCATTGCTAACCCTCAGAATAACGAGAGGCTTTACACCATATGACGTGCTTGTGCTGTTCATCACCACATTAAATACATCCCAAGCACTTGCGAGGTCGTTCGTAATATAGACTTGGGCGTACTTGCGACACCGTTGTTTTACCAACGATACGATTACGTTGTCATGAAAATCCCCATCCGCGCTCCGAGCTACCTTCATGAGATCCTGTCCAGCCTTTCCGTAGCGAGCAAGGACCTTGTCAAGCTTCTCCGCTCGCTGCTTCATGGCATGATCATCACTATGTTTATGCCTCTTGAATTCATTAAACGCCGCTTCAGTTATCGTGAACGTTGCAGCACGCTGGTTCAGGAGTCGTTCGAACTTTGGCCAGAAGTCCACTCCCTGCTCAACCGTTCTGTAAAGAGAGCACGTATCGATATAGATTTTCCAATCGGGCTCCAAATGCTTCTCCAAAAGTGAAAAGCCATCCTTATGAGCGTCCATTCATCCATCACCATACCTGTCGTAGCTACTCCGATAGACCCCCTTGTTCACACTCATGTGCTTTTTCGTATCTAGAGGGCGATCGAAGCTCTTCGAACTTCCATTGCTATTGTCCCTATGAACGACAGGCTCATTTCCCAATCCAGATTCACCGTCAGAGCTCCTAGCAGATGCGGCCAGCTGCTCGCGTTTTGAAATGTCGCCCCGCCTTTCAAGATGAACCTGAGTTGCCCGCACTCAAAGAGCGGTCGAAAAGGGAGGTATGAACGGGTTGATTGAAGGAAGATTAGCTCCTTCCTCACCTCCCGAAAGGAGTTCCCTCAGCTTACGAATGTCCGCAGCAAATGCCACGTTAATCTGAGGTTCAAGAGATGGAATGACCAGATCTCGATAGCAGTCGACCAGAAGCTCCATGCATCGCGAGTAGCTAAGCTCATCCCTGCGATACAGGAAGTCATTGAAGAATGACACGCAGGTGAAGAGATACCGATTAAACTGATCGGAAAAGCTTTTCAGTTCATTTCGAATAGCCGCGTTGCCATTGCATGCGATGCCGAGCAGCTCATTATGAACTGCTATGATTTTCTCCGCCTCAGTCATACCACGCCGCTCAAATTGAGCATAGTCAATCTCAGGGTTGTGTAGCGATTCAAGTGATTCGAATATGTGGTAGAACACATTCTGCGAGAATTTATATTTCAGGTCGAGAAGAAAGCGAAACGACCGGGAAAGACCATCGCTCCTCGTAGCCGCATCCAGTGATTCTGAAAGAGCGCAAATGACCTCAGAGCTGTTGGAGTCCCCTAATTTGAGCGCATCCCGATAAGATCCCGTGCCGTCGAAGAACGTATCGAGTATCTCAAATTTAAGCTCTTCGATTCCCTTATCGTAATAGATATCCATTTCGCGATAGCTCTCAACAATCTCCGCCCTGATACGTCGCGCCTCAGCTCGGAAAAAAGACGCGTAGTCTCCTCTGCCCGAGGCATGCTGACCCCAAGCATGCTCGCTCCCCAGGAATAAACCCGACCTTAGCTCTTGCTCGTTTTGCTGGAAAATCGCTTCAACAGATTGCTCGTATCCCTTCTTAAGGGAGCTTTCCCGATTGATATTCGCGTATCTACGCTCCTCAAGCTGCTGAGTTGAGAGATGAGACGCCTGCTTAACTTATCTGCCTCTTTAGCAAGATAGCTCGCTTCAAGCGGGATGGTCTTATAGATACGATTACAGCAAATAAGTAGATTCCGCTTGCAATTACCATAGCGCTCTAGCGTCGAGCCAATTTCTACGGATGAGACATACTCAAGAGCCTGCGAATCCATTGCCGGAAGATCGTCCACGAGCTTTGTGAGAATGTGCTCAAAAAGCTTGTCGACGCTTTCTTGCTCCACGGCACAGTAGTCTAATACCTCGATTCGATCCTTTTCCTGGGGTCGGTTGATCCTCTTTTCAAAATCAGCCTTGAGCGTTTCCGCAGATGCAGCGTTTGTTTCATCATGATTGATTGCGGCGATAATGAGCGAGCCGCGATTTTGGATCCCTGGTTGAACCTTGCGCAGCTGATCGATATTGCTGGCTATACCGTCATCGACAAAGCCTTCTCCTTGGTCGGTTTCATAATGAGTAGAACTTGATCGACATCGTTTTCCAATCCCCTCATGTGCATTTCCGCCTTCGCTGGATCAATCTCACCAAGACCGGGAAGATCTACAAGGCAGATTGGAGCATCATCAAGCAGGGGAAATTGGCTGAAAATAGCAGCCGACTTTACCGCCAAATACCAGCGCTCCGAGTTTTCCTGCTCTTCTTGAGAAGGATATGCCACGTAACGCCTTACATCAGAAAGCGGAACTTCACGAGAGGTCCCCGTGAGCAATTGACGATGGCTGAAAGACTACCTTGGGCATCATGTAAATCACTGAGCGCAGTGCTCGCCTTCGAGGGAATGTTGTCGCCTAACGTACTAGGGAGATTCATGCATTCGAACTCCTCGATGCTGCTCGCATGAAGAGGCTGGTAAGGTATTCGTTTATTTGCTGGAAAGCTGGGTTGACGACATCGTTGAGGTATTCGCTTTCAGCCCTCAGCTCCACGACGGCATTATCTTGTGACTTGTTGTAGATCACGGAACGGACCGCCGTAACCGTCAAACTGTCTCCTGTCGGAATCTGCGCATCGCCAAGGCCGGAAAAGGACTGCAAGGTGGTCGATTTTCCCACGCGAGCTGCTCCAGATACACCGATGTTCAACGTACTGCGCTTAAACCGCGCCTCAAGAGCTTCGAGGGATTTACATGCATTCGTTAGGAACCTTTAACCTCCGTCAGTTCTCGCGAAAGGTCGAACAAGTCTTGATAGTTACCTTCGCCCAGCTTTTTACCATACTGCAAAACATGGGAAACAGCCTCTTCGACCTCTCGAGTTCTTGGATAGCTCCCGCTACGATAGATGCCTTCTCTTCCACGTTTGGAAGATTGTTTCGTCGCGCCTCGATAATCGCATCGGCTTTTGCTTTGATTTCAAGCATGCCAAACTCCTTATGCCTGTTTATCGCGTTTCGCGACTCGACGCAAATACGATTCAAACTCACTAGAATTCTTGGTTCTCGACCTCGAAAGCAGAGCAATCGAGCAATCGTCATTCGTACGCGGTATAACCGCTTCTTCCATGCTCCGTTCAAGCAGCTCACACATCTTGCCGCTTGGAATGCGTTGGTTCTCAAAGATTAAATTGATGGCGGCATCGGAGAGTTGTTTGGCACACGTGTCATACAAGCTCGGTTCAACCCCATCAGACATGAGAATAAAGCCACTCATGGCATCGGTATTGCTCGATAGACACGCAGGATGTCTGGATTCGTGAGCGTCGTGGTGAACCAGGTCTGATTAGAGAATTCTCCATTCTCTGGAGCGGATAGGACTTTGAGCGCACGGTGCTCAAAACATCCGATCACTCCATCTCCAATGTGCAAGGCTAGATACCGTCTTCTCTTCACCGCAACAAGCAATAGCGTTGAAGACAGGTCGGTGATTCTGCATTTTTGTTTCTTTGCAGCCTGCTCAAGTGTAAATGAGATTATTCCACGCGCCAGCCTTGAACCCCCTCATCAGACATATCGACAAGATGTTGGAAATCGCGTATAACCGCCTGTGCCATCGCTGATGCTACTGCCTGCGCACCATAATGCGAGAATCGAGCAGATCCCGCGCCGTCAGCCAAAACGATTGTGTACACGCCCTTTGAAGAGAAGGTCAACACTTTATCCTGGCAAGGAACGCCAACCTTGCGATGACCCAACCCTCGCACGGCGGCACTTGACATTGACCAGAATTGGCTCATGGCAATACCTCTTCAGTTGCTACGATATAATTAGGAGCGATCAAGCGATCCGAAATCCGAGGGCAGGCTTTCGCTATTGAGCAACCGCTCATCATGCTCTTGCGCAAATGCATATACAGACTTAAATGAGGTGTTCATCCGTATTGCCAAGCGAGACCTTTCCCCCAGATTATCAAGCAGCTTCTCCAAAATATGGGAGACGGGCGTATGGGGATTTGAGAGCACGTTAAACCGGCACTCTTTCCAATCGTCGCTGCGCTCTTCAAAGGATCGCGCCAATAGCCAGGTCAATGTTTCGGGAAGTGCGCTCGGATTGCATGCCGTCCTCGAACGCACAGATACATATGACGTGCGCGCCAGCTCATCGAGAACGTCTACGGGAGTGTTCGGATTTCCTGCAACGGCTCTTAGAATGGAAAGATCATCTCGCCGAGCAAGAATCCGCAAATCTTCAGAACTGGTATTAGGATGCGAGGCATACAGAGTCAACAGCTCGACATCCTTTAGGGCCAGCAGCTCCGATGGGCTCATCGGCTCATAAACGGGAACAATATCATCGTTTCCATTGGCATGCTCTTCGTCCATTATCTTCTCCTTGTTCGTCTCGCGAATAGCAACACAAGGAGAATGTAGCCGAGCGCAATAATACTCATTTCCCAATATCATAGGTTAGTTTTGGGCTCATTAGCAAAGCCAACATACCTTACAATCTTGAATGCCTCGCCTTCCATTATTATTCACGGCGAGGGACTCGTCTCAAAATATACCGCCGAGCTTTGCCACTTAATAGCTCTCGAGTAGCAGGAACGTATCCGCCTCAGCCGTATCGTTCGACGCGACCATAGTATAAAGGCGAACCATCATTGCATCGTCGAATCGCTCGATGATGGTACTCTCGCTCACCAAAGGTCCGCTCACGATATCCGTATCCCAGTGGCTACGGAGGAAAAAGGGCATGCCGCGAGAACGATGGCGGCCACGACGCTGATGAACTGATGCATATTATTCCTATCATTCATGGTATTCCTCCATATGAATCGCTTCGGATATCGATGAAATGCCCCCGTTGTACCGGTTCTCTCGTTTCCAAT
>ENA-OQEN01000372-OQEN01000372.1-human-gut-metagenome-genome-assembly--contig:-NODE-372-length-19564-cov-3.728971_pt1 | contig 19564 bp, 23 predicted proteins | sample MGYA00242791_ERZ504627 | MGnify/ENA primary metagenome ERZ504627 (study PRJEB26092, sample SAMD00036316) | human gut metagenome | host: Homo sapiens | study: EMG produced TPA metagenomics assembly of... | reverse complement strand
TATGGATAAAATCAAGAAGTACCTGCAGAAATCATTTCCTATCAGTCATAGGCAGATAGTCTATATCCTGAATATTTCTGCTCCACACTTCTCTTAAATCGTCACCTGTTGATTATGGGTATTCAAAAAATACTTCTTTTTTTCTCATATTTTTATGATAGAATAGGGAATGTGAAAAGGTGGGTTTATAATATGCAAAGGGAATCAATACGTATGTATGCTTATGCGATTGACTTTGATTTGATCAAAGTTGATTTATCATTAAATTATTATAACGGAGTTCAAGTCAGTATTATTTAAAAAATTTAGATACAAGTGAAGTCAAGATACTTAAAGGCGAAGCGACTGAGAAAGAAAATGGATTCCAGTCGTATCTTTTGCATACAGACTTTTCTGTAGGTACAAGATATAAAGTGTTTGATAATTATGGTCTTGCTTGTTTTTTAGATTTTAGTCAGCTTTCTATGAGTAAAGAGTTTGATGATCATTTTTATTATGATGGTGATGATTTAGGCAGTCATTATACAAAAGAGAAAACAACATTCAAGGTTTGGTCACCTCTTTCTACGGAAGTTGTATTAAAAATTTGGAAAGATGAAGACCTTCATTATTATCCTTTAGAAAGAGGAGATAAGGGGGTCTATAGTACAACTATTAAGAAAGATCTAGATGGTTATGAATATGTTTATATTATTGGAATGAATGAGGAATCCACTGAAACAGCTGATCCATATGCTTATTCTTGTACAGCTAATATGCATAGTTCAGTAGTCATTGATTTAGATAAGGTAAGACGAGTGGATTATCCTTTGACAGAACTTAAACATAATACAGATGCAGTTATTTATGAAGTAGGTGTCAGAGACTTCTCTGTGGATGAATATGGACAGATCACACATAAAGGTAAGTTCTTAGGTTTCTGTGAAGAAGACACAGTGACTAAGAATGGTTTTTCTTCAGGTATGGACTATTTAGATATGCTTGGTGTAACTCATGTACAGCTTTTACCAATCAATGATTATGCAACAGTAGATGAAGATCATCCGGATTTACTTTATAACTGGGGTTATGATCCAGCACAATATAATGTACCTGAAGGAAGTTATATTACTGATCCTAATGATGGTTATAAGAGAATCCAGGAATGTCAACGTATGGTACGCTGTATTCATAAGCATAATATGCGAGTTATTCTTGATGTAGTCTATAATCATATGCATGATGTAAATAATAATGCATTAGAAAAGACAGTCCCTTATTATTTCTTTAGAAGAGATGATAAGGGTGAATTATCTAATGGTTCATGGTGTGGGAATGATTTAAATAGTACTGCCAAGATGTGTCGTAAATATATCTTAGATATGTGCAAGAGATGGCAGGTTCTTTATGGTGTAGATGGCTTTAGAATGGATCTCATGGGTATTGTGGATATTGATACAGTGAATATGATTTATGAACAGGGCCATTCGTTAGATTCTTCATTTATGCTATATGGTGAAGGATGGAATATGGGTACTGCATTACCTGATTCAGAAAAGACAACAATTGAAAATAACCATAAAACACCTCATGTAGGTTTCTTTAATGATCATTTCAGAGATACAATCAAGGGACCTAATCAGATGGAAGTCAAAGGCTATACATCTGGGGATACATATAAGACAAATGAAGCTATTATCGCAATGTGTGACTACAATAAGTTCTCATCAATAGAACAGAGTATTAACTATGCTGAATGTCATGATAATGCGACTGTATTTGATAAATTCATTATTTCTAATGGACATGAAGATGAATATTGTCGTCAGAAGAGATGCTTATTAACACTTGCAATGACTATTCTAGCTCAGGGTGTTCCTTTTATTCATGCCGGACAGGAATTCTTAGGAACTAAGAATGGTAATCAGAATTCTTATAATGCAGGAGATGCAGTCAATAAATTAGACTGGGAACGTCATGACCGTTATATGAATGTTGTACAGGCTGTAAAGTTCTTTATAGATTTAAGAAAAAACAACAAGTGCTTTAGATATTATGACTATGAAGAGATGCATCAGCATGTATTTATCAACAATATCTACTATCGTATGGTAGAATATCATTTGACTCAGGATGAAGGAGATTATAAAGAATTTAAGATTTATTTTAATCCTTCATATGATGTGATTACTATTGGTATTGAAGATGACTTTAAGATATTATATAGTATGTCAAATGAAAGAATAGAAAATGGACAGCTCAATGTATTTGGTGTATCCATGGTTGTATGTGCAAGATAGGAGTATGGAATGAAATTAATTGTTGGATTAGGAAATCCTGGTAAAGAATATGATATGACAAGACATAATACAGGATTTTATTGTTTAGATGTCTTAAGTGATGAAATGAATCAATCTATTGATAAAGAAAAGTTCAAAGGCTTATATACTAAATTCAAGTATAAGGGTGAGGATGTTATCTTACTTAAGCCTCAGACTTATATGAACAATTCTGGTGAATCTGTTGCGGCAGTGATGCAGTTCTTCAAGATTCCTGTTGAAGATCTATTAGTTATTTATGATGATATGGATATGCCTACTGGTAAGCTTCGCTTAAGAGAAAAAGGCAGTGCGGGTGGACATAATGGAATCAAGAGTATTATTGCTCATGTAGGTACTCAGAACTTCAAGCGTATTCGTGTAGGTATTTCTAAGAATAAGCTTTATAGTGTAGTGGACTGGGTACTTGGACACTTCTCTAAGGAAGAAGAAAAGCTTATATCAGAAGGTGCTAAACGTGCGACAGAAGCTGTCTTATGTTATTTAGATGATGGTTTTAATAAAGCAATGAATAAATATAACTAGGTGATTGTTATGGAAAAAATACTGAATCTTTTAAAAGATAATCAGGCCCTACGTACCTTAGATACAGACAATGGAACTATTGTCACAAATTCAACTAGCGATGAGGCTTATCTCATTGCTGGTTCTTTTTGGCATAATCCAAGAAAAATCCTGATTATTAAAAACAACCAATATGAGGCATTTAACCTCTATAAAACATTAACTGAACTTGTGAATCAGGTGGTCTATTTCCCAGCAGATGAATCATTACGTGTTGAATCAGTGGCTTATTCTTATGAACTATTAGGTGAGAGAATTAATGCATTATATGCTATGACACAGGATAGACCGATGATCTGTGTCTGTCATATGCACTCAATGACACGTTACATTACTCCTGTAGAGCTTTTTAAGAAGAGTATTATAAGCTTGAAGAAGGGAGATACTATTGATCCTTTAGAACTCAAGAAGAGGTTACAGTTTATTGGATATAAGAATACGCAAAGAGTTGATTCACCTTTCTATTATTCTAGACGAGGGGAAGTACTTGATGTTTATACAATTCAGTATGACCAACCTGTTCGTATTGAATTCTTTGATGATGAAATAGAAGAAATCTCTTTCTATGATAAAGACTCACAAAGAAGAACAAATAGAATAGAGTCTATCGATATTCTTCCAGCTACAGATATGATGTATGAAGATGAGGCTTTACCACAAGTAGAAGCATCTATCCAGACATTAAAAGATAAGATGACTGTCAAGGATGATTTCAAGGATGAACTTGAACAGACCTATGCATTAGATATTGAATCACTTAAAGCACATGACTATAATCCACGTATTTATCAGTATTTAGGTTTATTCCCTGAAACTGCCACAATCATGGATTATGCACGTGATTATACAATTATTACTGCATCTTTCGCTTCTATTCTTGCTTCTTATAAGACATATATGGAAGAGAACTACCTCTATTATCATGAATTAGAAGAAATAGGACAGATGATCAGAGGACTTAAACTGATTAATAATCCTCAGACTATATTAAAACGTCAGAATGTAGACTTTGTTCGATTTAGAGAAAATGATCAACAGATCATGTTTATGACGCAGCCTGTCATGATCTCTATGGCTAATGAAAAATCTTTATTAGTCAGTTAAAGGATTTACTCACATACAATCGTGTCATGATTGGTGTAGATGAAAAGCGTCAGATAGATATATTAGTCAACTTATTTACTGATCATGCAATTCCTTTTACTCTCACAAGTGCCACAAATAAAATTTATGACGGGGTTAACCTATTCTTAGGACATTTACCTTGTGGAATGAATTTTGTGGAAGAGAAGACTGTATTACTCACAAGCCAGGAACTTTTCAAGGTACAGGAAACAAAGAAGAAATATATTAAATACAGAGATGCGACTAAAATCTCTGACTACAATGAATTAAAGGTAGGAGACTATGTTGTTCATGATACAAATGGTATTGGACAATATATGGGTATTGAAACATTAGTCGTTGATGGTGTGCATAAAGATTATCTACATATTGCCTATAAAGGTAATGATATCCTTTATGTTCCAGTAGAACAGTTCCAGTTAATTAGAAAATATTCATCTAGAGATGGTAAACCACCTCGTATTCATGCTTTAGGCTCACCTAAATGGGCAAAAGAGAAAGCAAGAGTCAGACAGAAGGTAGATGGTCTTGCTGATGATCTGATTAACTTATATGCAGAAAGAATGAGACAGCCAGGTTTTGCGTTTGAACCTGATGGGGATCTTCAATTAGAGTTTGAAAGTGAGTTTGGTTATGAATTGACTCCAGACCAGGCACAGGCTGTAGAAGAAATCAAGAAAGATATGGAAACACCACGTCCGATGGATAGACTATTATGTGGGGATGTTGGCTTTGGTAAGACAGAAGTGGCTTTAAGAGCCTGCTTTAAGGCAATTGTATCGAAGAAACAATGTGCTTTCCTATGTCCTACAACTATTCTTTCTTCCCAGCATTATCGTACAATGCAGAAACGTTTTGAGAAGTTCCCAGTGAATATTGCGTTACTCAATCGTTTTACGACTACTAAAGAAAAAAAACAGATTCTATCTGATTTAAAGGAAGGTAATATTGATTTATTAGTTGGTACACATCGTATTTTATCCAAGGATGTAGAGTTCAAGGATTTAGGATTACTATGTATCGATGAAGAACAGCGTTTTGGTGTGAGACAGAAAGAGAAGATCAAGAACCTCAGAAAAACAATTGATGTTCTTACACTTACTGCCACACCAATTCCGCGTACATTACAGATGTCCATCATGGGAATTAGAGGACTCTCACAAATAGAAACACCACCATTAAATAGATTACCTGTACAGACCTATGTATCAGAAAAAAGCTGGGCTCTCATTAAACAGGTGATTGAAAGGGAATTATCACGTAATGGTCAGGTATTCTATCTTCATAATAGAACAGAGAATATCTATGAAATAGCCTCTACTTTACAGACCCTCTTACCTCATGCACGTATTGGGGTAGGACATGGTCAGATGGATAAGACAGAACTAGAAGATGTCATGACTGATTTCGTAGAAAAGAAATATGATATTTTAGTATGTACAACAATTATTGAAACAGGTATTGATATACCGAATGCGAATACAATTATTATTGAGAATGCGGATAAGTTTGGTTTAGCACAGCTTATCAGATCAAAGGTCGTGTTGGTAGAAGTGCACGTATTGCGTATGCTTATCTTCTCTATACAAAAGATCGTGCTATGACAGAAGAAGCCCAAAAGAGACTCACTGCCATTAAGGAATTCACACAATTAGGCTCTGGTTATAAGATTGCGATGAGAGATCTGTCTATTAGAGGAAGTGGTGATATTCTTGGTGGTGAACAGGCTGGATTTATTGATCAGGTCGGTTTTGATATGTACATGAAGATCTTGCAGGATGCGATAGATGAAAAGCAGGGTAAGATCAAGGAAGATGATACAGTTCCACCACGTAATGTATCTGTGGATGGTTATATTCCAGAAGATTATGTAGAGAGTGATATGGAGAAATTAGAACTCTACCAGCGTGTTTATAAAGCCAATGACTTAGAAACCCTCAAACGTGTGGAGCAGGAATTAACAGACCTTTATGGTGTACTACCATCACAGGTACGTAATATTGTCGTAAAGAGAAGATTTGATATCCTCTCACATGATCCACTTATTGAAGATGTCAAGGATGGAAGCCAGGGATTAGAGATTCGTTTCTCTAAAGTCTTCTTAGAAGACCTAGATGGACAGAAGTTCTTTGCATATGTGAATCATATGTTCAAGAAGCCACAAATGAAATATACAGAAGGCATGTTGACGATCGTGAGTGGTATGGAACCATACTATGTCTCTGCATCTACTGAATTTTTAGATACAGTTTTGAAACAATATTATAAAACACACACTAGTGTTTAAAAATAAAATAAGGTAGAATAGGAAAAAAGGGGGAGTATCAATGAAAATTATTGATTTATTAAATGAAGATAAAGTTACTTTATCTTTTGAAGTATTTCCACCTAAAACAAGTGGCAGATATGAAAATGTCTTAAAAGCTGCAGAAAAGATTGCATCTTTAAATCCAAATTTCATGTCTGTGACTTATGGTGCAGGTGGAGGAACAAGTGTACATACTGTGGCACTTGCGAAAGATATCCATGAGAAATATGGTGTTGAAGTCATGGCGCATTTGACATGTGTCTCTTCTACAAGAGAACATGTAGAATCCATGGTAGAACAGTTTAAAGAGAATGGTATTGAAAACATCATGGCATTAAGAGGAGATATTCCCTCTGATGGTAAGGTGGGAGAAGATTACCAGTATGCCTGTCAGTTAATTAAAGAATTGAAAGAGAAAGGTGATTTCTGTATTGGGGCAGCATGTTATCCAGAAGGACATGTAGAATCACCTAGTATTAAGGAAGATATCCAGCATCTAAAAGAGAAGGTAGAAGCGGGGGCAGATTTCTTAACAACACAGATGTTTTTTGACAACAATGTTTTCTATAACTTTTTATATAAGATCAAGGAAGCAGGAATAAATGTACCTGTAGTGGCTGGTATTATGCCTATCACAAACGCGAAGCAGGTAAGTCGTGCTGTACAGATGTCAGGTACATCTATTATTCCTTATCGTTTTAAGATGATGGTAGATGCGTTTGGTGATAATCCAGAAATCATGAAGCAGGTAGGTATTATTTATGCTTCTGAACAGATTATTGATTTGATTGCGAATGGTGTAAAACATATTCATGTTTATACTATGAATAAGCCAGATGTTGCTGAAGGTATTATGAATAATTTATCGGAGTTTCTCAAATGATAGATATCAATCGTAAAGAAGCTTTACGTTATTTAGGATACCGTCAATCCATTGAAGGTGACCTTACAGAAATCAATAACGCACTTGATCACTGTATAGAAGTATTACAGAAAACAGCTGTACCACGTCATATTGTGAAAAGATTTCCTGTCACAATAGAGAACCATACAATCACCATTGGTGATATGGTGATTCATAGTCGTAATCTAGAGAATAACTTAAAAGGCTGTCATGCCGTTTATCTCTTTGCAGCTACAATTGGAATAGAAGTCGATCGTTTAATTAAACGTACAGAACTGACTAAGATGAGTGATGCAGTAATCTATCAAGCAGCGGGGGCAGCGATGATAGAAGCGTATTGTGATGAAGTGAATGAAGAACTCAATCAGGAGGCTCATAAGAATAATGAATTCTTAAAGCCACGCTTTTCGCCTGGTTATGGAGATCTTGCATTAGATCATCAAAAAGATTTTATGCGTATATTAAAGATGGATAAGATTGGTATCAGTTTATTAGAAAGTCTCTTAATGGTCCCATCCAAATCAGTGACGGCGATCATTGGTATTACACATCATGCACAGCCACGTCATACAAAAGACTGTGCCAATTGTCCTGCACAATGTGAATTCAGGAGGGGAGAGTAATGGGATTTAAAGAAAGACTGACAAAAGAATGGTTATTCTGGGATGGCGGTACCGGTTCAGTACTTCAAAGCTGGGGCTTACAGGCTGGTGAATTACCTGAAACATGGAATATCATTCATCCAGAAAAGATTGTAGAATTAAATAAAGGTTATCTAGAAGCAGGATGTGATATCATCAACACCAATACATTTGGTGCCAATAGATTGAAATATCCTGATAATCTAGAAGAAATAGTTACAAAAGCAGTAGAACATGCAAAAAAGGCAAGAGAACTTACAGAACGTGCTGATGCCCTGATTGCGCTTGATTTAGGTCCTACAGGTAAACTCTTAGAACCACTAGGAGATTTATCATTTGATGATGCAGTGGATATCTATGCAGAAGTCATTGAGTATGGAACTAAAGCGGGGGCAGATGTGATCCTTATTGAAACAATGCAGGATAGCTATGAATTAAAAGCAGCTGTTCTTGCAGCAAAGGAACATTCAGATCTTCCAGTATGTGCCACTGTCGTATTTGATGAAAAAGGTAAGATGTTGACAGGTGGTACACCTGAATCAGTTGTTGCCTTACTTGAAGGGTTACATATTGATGCATTGGGTATTAACTGTTCATTAGGTCCTCGTCAAATTAAACCTTTTGTAGAAAGAATGATTCAAGTCTCTTCTACACCAATTATTGTGACACCAAATGCAGGCTTACCTCAGACTGATGATGAAGGTCATACATATTATGATATGAATGCAGATGAATTTGCATCAGAGATGAAAGAGATTGCCTCTTTGAATGTACATGTACTTGGAGGATGTTGTGGAACAACACCAGAATATCTCTCTAAAACTATTGAATTAGTGAAAGATTTACCTATTGAACCACCTGTAAAGAAGAATATGAGTGTTGTGACTTCATTCTCACAGGCTGTAGAAATAGGACCTAAGCCAGTGATTATTGGTGAACGTATTAATCCAACAGGTAAAAAGAAATTTAAACAGGCCTTACGTGATGGAGATATTAACTATATTTTATCTGAAGGTTTAAAACAGGAAGATGCAGGGGCACATATTCTAGATGTTAATGTAGGTTTACCAGAAATTGATGAACCTAAGATGATGGTAGAAGTGATGAAAAAATTACAATCTGTCATTGCATTGCCATTACAGATTGATACATCAGATCCAATCGCCTTAGAAGCAGCTTTAAGACACTATAATGGGAAAGCCATGATTAACTCAGTCAATGGTAAACAGGAATCCATGGATGCTGTTTTCCCTCTTGTTCAGAAATATGGTGGTGTTGTCGTAGGACTTGCCTTAGACGAAGATGGTATTCCTGATAATGCGGCAGATCGTATTCGTATTGCGAAGAAAATTTATAAAGAAGCAGGTAAATATGGTATTGAACCTAAAGACATCGTAATCGATGGACTCGCTATGACTATTTCATCAGATCCTACTTCTGCCATTGCGACATTAGAAACACTACGTATTATTAGAGATGAATTACATGGACATTCTATTCTAGGTGTCTCTAATATCTCTTTTGGTCTTCCACAAAGACCCATTGTGAATGCGAACTTCTTTACTATGGCGATGCAGTCAGGACTTAGCTGTGCAATCATCAATCCTTCATCAGAAGCAATGATGAAATCATATCGTGCCTATCTTGCCTTAAGTGGACTCGATACAAACTTTACAGAATATATTAGTGCCTATGGAAATAGTGCACCAGCCACTCCTATAAAGAGTGAAGCGGTTGATATGTCGTTATATGAAAGTATCAAGCGTGGTATGAGTGAAAATGCAGGTAAAGCGACAAAGAAACAGCTTGAGTCTAAAGAAGGATTAGAAATCATCAATGAAGAATTGATTCCTGCCCTTGATGAAGTAGGTAAAGGCTTTGAAAAAGGCACAATCTTCCTGCCACAGTTGTTAATGAGTGCAGAAGCAGCCAAAGCTGCTTTCGCAGTCATTAAGGATTCCATGGCAGGAAAACCAAGAGAAATGAAAGGAAAAATCATCATTGCGACAGTTAAAGGTGATATTCATGATATCGGAAAGAATATTGTGAAAGTCATGTTAGAAAACTATGGCTATGATGTTATTGATCTTGGTAAAGATGTACCACCAGAACAAATTGTGGATACAGCGATTAAAGAAGATGTGAAACTTGTAGGACTCAGTGCTTTAATGACAACGACAGTTGTGAGTATGGAAGATACAATTAAGTTGTTGAAGGAAAAGAAGCCTGATACACTTACAGTTGTAGGTGGAGCCGTTATGACTCAGGAATATGCAGATCGTATCGGTGCAGATTGTTATGCGAAAGACGCAATGGAAACAGTGCGTTTTGCGGATAAAGTATTTGGAGGAGAATAAAAGTGAGAAGAATATTGACAGTTATAACTTCAATCGCATTAACTTTTGCGTTATCATTCTCAGCCGCTTTTGCGAGTGATGATGCGTTAGTCAAATCACAGAACTATTTAAAGACAATTACTTTAGATAGTCCTGATGCCGTTATTGCGTATGAAGCAGCAGGATTTGAAGCAGATGGTAAAGCTGATTCTTTATTAGAAAACTTTAAGGATGTAGATTATACAACCGCATCTTATGGCGATCTTGCTAAATCTATTATTGCGATTTCTTTATTAGAGGATAACCCTGCAGATTTCAATAAGACTAACTTAGTAGAAATCTTAGAAAACAGAGTACAGGCTGATGGTACTCTTACAGATGATAAAAATGGTGGATGTGGAGCTACTATTTGGACATTAATGGCTTTAGAAACAGTGAATTCAGATAAAACAAAAACTGTTGCAGATAAGCTTTCAACTATGGCCATGGACAATGGTGCATATTGGTATGAATACCAGGGTCCAAATGCAGATCTAGATACAACTGGATGGGCTATGGAAGCATTAAGTGTTGCAGGACGTTCTACTTATGATGCCGCTATCTCAAAAGCATATACTTTTGTACAGTCTAAGTTAAATAGTAAAGATGGCTCTTATGATATTGGATGGGGCGGTAATGCAGATACACAGTCTTGTGTATTAGAAGGATTACATGTGGCTGGTTATAAATTAGATAATCAGGCATATAACTATCTTCTTTCTTATCAGAATGAAGATGGTACATTCAATGCATTAAACTATAACACATACCAGCTTGAACCAAACGCTTATGCATCAGTAGAAGGAGCAAGAGCACTTGGTGTCATCAATAACGGAAGCTTTGTATTAAAGGCAAGAAAAGATTATACAAAGACTATCTCAAATAGTACTACACCAGAAACACCTGAGACTAAACCTGGTACTACTACAACTAAACCAGCTGTAAAGCCAGAAACAACACCTAGTACAACTAAACCAGAAACAACAGCTACAACAGAACCAAAGAAAGAAACAGTAAAGAAAAGTCAACACAGGCGACAATACTAATGTGATGGCTTATGTAGTGGCTGCAATTGCGGCAATTGGTGTGATTGCATTAACTATAAAAAGTAAGAAGAAGTAATGAAGAAATTCACGATTAAAAAATTAGCGATTGCCTTTGTCGCAATCGCTTTTCTCTTTATATTTGGCTTTACAGCTTATCGTGGTGTAACTGGACAATTCCAGTCTCGCCCTACTATTAGTAATGAAGTAAAGAGCGCCACAAAGAAGAAAGATACTTCTAAAAAAGAAGAAACAAAACAAGAAGAGACAAAACAAATAGAGGCACAAGAAGAATTAAAGAAGACTGATATAAAATCATCTGATTCTTCTAGTAAACAAGAGACTAAGAAGCAGGAAACAAAGAAAACAGAGACAAAATCCGCTTCTAGTAAACAAGATACAAAAAAGACAGAAACAAACACTTCTTCTAGTAAACATGAAACCTCTGCTCCTCAACAGGTAGAAACACCAAAACAAGAAACGCCTGTAAAACAAACTGTTTCAGTGCGGGTGATTGGAGTAAATAGCACAATGATGCAGGGCAATATAGAAGTGAATAGTTCTTCTACAGCTTATAGTGTTTTAAGAGAACTTGCAAAACAGAATGGAAAGAGTATCTCTACAAAAGGGTTTGGTTCTACTGTTTATGTATCAGGTATAGATGGATTAAAGGAATTTGATCATGGACCAAGTTCTGGATGGATGTATAAAGTGAATGGTACACCACCTAATATTGGGGCAGGAGCCTATAAAGTGAAAGCAGGAGACACAGTCATCTGGTATTATGTCAACATTGAACAATAAGACAAGAGAAATATGTTTGATAGGTATTCTCTCTGCAGTCAATATTGCCTCTAGAGTCGCAATGCAGGCCTTACCAAACTTTAAACCTGTTACATCTATCATTATTATATCTGTTCTCTTATTTGGATTATCATTTGGAATTAAACTGACAGTAGTCACTACGATTGCCTCAAATATGATCTTAGGCATGGGAACATGGACAATCTTTCAGATCCTCTCATGGGTTGTCATATGTTTACTCACTCAATGTATCAGTGATTTCTATAAGAAGATCAACAAAGAACCACCATTATTTCTTATGGCTATCTATGCCTTTTTAATGGGCTATGTCTTTGGATTTATCGTCTCACTCGAACAATTAATCATAGGTGGTCCTGTCTGGTTTGGTATCTATTATGCCCAGGGTCTCTTATTTGATACATTCCATGCAATAGGTAATTTTGTTTTTTACTTACTTTGTGCACCTATACTTATGCGTTTATTTAAAAAAGAAATGTCTCAATATACGAAAGGCTATTACAAGTGATTCAATTACGGATCACTTTTTTTGCTATGTAATAAACATATCATCAACATCTCAAAGATACATTTTACATATGATACAGAAAGTCTATAATCACAAGTGGATGGAGGTTAAAACTATGACACCATTATTTCCACGTGTTCAAGAAGTAGAGAACATATTTCACAAAATACTCGCAAGTAAAGAAGCTTGTGCAAGACTGAGAGAAACATTCAATTCAAGTCTAGAAGACTTTCAGGAATCAGAAGAATTAAACAATGAGACCTTTTCAAAAGTCGTTCTAGATAGTTATTCAAATCAGGATATCAGCGCATTACTACTAGCCATATGTGGTAAATCTATGTTTGATTTATTACGTGATGCTTATTTGATTCCTCAAACATTTCATGGTAAAGCAGGAGAAAATCCAGTACTACTTACATCACCTTTTGGAGATCTGTTAGAGGGGAAGGATGTCTCACATCATACAATGAGACGTTTTAAAAATATCCTCTCACAACATCAGCTGTTCCCCGTTCCCTTGTTTATCTGGCTGATGGCTATGATATAGAACGTTATTATAAGCATGATGGATCAGTAGACCAAAGAAAGACAGATGCAGTCAGAGGCATCTTACTTCTTTATGCACTTCCTGATACTAAGAAGCTTCATCTAACAGCTGCGCAGGTTTATGCAATCATCTGGGATACATTCTTCAGTATTCAAAAAGAAGCACCTCTTGCTCGTGTCTATTATGGACAGGAAACAGGAGAGAAGAATGATAAAGACTATGATGAAATCGCAATATTACTTCCTACTCATTTGTTTAGAAGACAGATGGTTGAACATATGGAAATCGTTGATGGATTAGTTCTATCTTGTAGAGAAAAAATGATGGCTGAAGCCGGTAATGATAGTTTGGAGTTGTAATTATGCCTAGAATCGGATTACGTATTATTAAAACAAGTATTGCCGTCTTCATCATCATGGTATTATTCACTCTCTTTGGTGTACAGAGATCACCTTTCTATGTCCTTATAACCACAATTATCTGTATTCAGCCAGATAAAGAGAATGAAAAGAATCAGGCACTTGTAAGAGCCTCGGCACACTTATAGGAGCTATTACTGGAACTATTGTCATGTTTTTACAGCCTTTCATCCATATTGATTTCGCATGGGATTTACTCAATGCATTATTTATTATGTTGACTATTTACTTAACAGTCTTATTTAAAGTACAACATATGGCATTTATGGCCTGTGTGGCTTATCTAAGTGTTGCAGTTATTCCTCATGCTGGTATTTCACCTTATGCATTCTTATTCTATCGTGTCTTAGATACATGTATTGGTGTAGGGGTAGGTTATCTTGTCTGTACTTTACACTTACCAGTTAAAAGAAGAAATGATGTTCTCTTTGTAGCTGAACTTGATGATATGGAACAGACAGCACACCAGCAGTTAAATAACTTCAATAAGACACAATTGAATAAACTTGTAGATGATGGTGCCTTGTTTACTATCATCACTAAAAGAACACCTGCATCCATGCAGGCAGAAATTGAACATCTTAAACTACATCTACCAGTGATCGCATTAGATGGCGCAATATTGTATGACGTACCAAAAAACGAACTATTATGTACCTATTCCTTACCACAAACATTAGGTTCAAAGATCACTCGATTATTAGATGATAAACATCTTAATTACTTCTATCACGTTCTCAAAGACGATGTATTATTGACATATTATAATAGTTTCGACCAGTCCGAACAAATGGACTATTATGATATGATGCGTCAATCCCCTTATCGTAATTACATCTTTGGATTGCCTTCACACTCATATCAACCTCTTTATATCAGTGTTCTTAATACAAAAGAGATTATCTATGATATTATAGATGACCTGATAGATTTAGGATTACATAAACAATTGCGCTATTTTGTAGAAGAAGATTATTTTGAAGGCATGTGCTTACTTAAGATTCTTTCTTATGAAGCCACTCCAGAAAATATGCTGGAAAGATTAAAGGAAAAGTTAGATATTGAAGAAAGTCTTGTCTATGGTTCATCTGATTCAATATGTGATGTCATAGTACCGGACAATGATTTCAATAGTATAGTAAAAAGTATTCATAACGAATATGAAGGAATTCAAATGAAAAGAAGACAGCCATGATAGCTGTCTTCTTTTCATTCATGGGGGAGTCTCAATGTATATTCAATTCATGATTAATATCATGGATTTTTTATTTGTATACTTATTTGCAACTCCCATGATTAAAGTACTTAATAATACTGCAATAATAGTTAAAATAATATAGATCATAAGAATCACCTCTTTCATGCCTATACTATACATGTCAGTTATGGAATTCGTATGTATTCTCTATGTATTTATTATGTTTTTTTACAATCCTTCTAACATATCATCAAATGTGATACCTAAAGAAAAACCAAAATGGAAGTAGTCATCTAAAGCATCCTGTAACTTAATAGGACTATAACCATTTCTTAAATCTAGAATATCATGATTGACTTTAAAGAGTAAATCAACAGAACTACTCTTTTCAGGCATTTCCTCATGATTCTTGATTTCATCAATCTGTAAGTCATACGCAATACTCATTAATAAGCGCATACCTTCAATATAAGTGTCTAAAAGAGCGTTTTGATCAACCTGAGTATCTTTATCCCAGAATGTATAAACATGACCTAATTCTCCTGTATTATATACACATTGCATAAATGCTAGAAGCTTATGATCAATCTTCTTAATATCTAGAATCTGACCTTTAGGAATATCTAATTCTCTGTTTAATACTAACTGATATAATTTTGATAATTCATTCATTTAAATCACCTCTTATATACTATTATAGTCAATAAAAAAAGAGAATCACGTAGATTCTCTAAATAATTCCTAAACCTTCTATTAAAATCTTAATACCTATGAGAATAAGAATAATACCACCAGTGATCTGTGCTTTCTGTTCATATTTACTTCCAAACACATGACCAATATAAACACCAGCAGATGCAATAATAAATGTCGTTAAACCAATAATAGAAATAGCCATGAAGATATTGATTGATTCAAAAGAGAACGTAACACCTACTGCAAGTGCATCAATAGCAGTTGCGATAGCAAGCATCAACATTGTCTTCCAAGAGAAGTCATCATTCTGTTTTTCTTCTTCAAAAGATTCTTTAATCATATTGATTCCAATAAATGCGAGTAGGATAAACGCAATCCAGTGGTCAATAGAATCCACTAAACCACTTAATGTAGAACCAAGACAATAACCAATAAATGGCATCAATGCTGGAATCCACCAAACCATACACCACATAATAATACATTCTTAATAGATAACTTCTTTACAGATAATCCTTTACATACAGATACCGCAAAAGCGTCCATGGATAACCCAATGCCAATTAATAATATTTCTATACTAGACATCTTTACACCTCAACTGGAATATAATCTTCCTTTACAACCTCATAATGCATATTGGATGCAGTCAGTTCATTAAGTTCATCTAAGAAAGAAGTATCTCTTAAATAAACATCATAATGAACTTCTTCATCATACTCAGTATTCATTAATAATAGATTCTTAGATTGTATTAAATAAGATACCTTACGGCTGAAGTGATAGTCAACACTAATACGATAAAGCTTGACGAGTTCTTTATCGACTATTTCTGCTTCTTTTAAAGCATCTGCAACACTATTTGTATAAGCACGAGTCAATCCTCCGGCTCCTAGCTTAATCCCACCAAAATAACGTGTCACAATCGCAATCACATTATCGATCTTCTGTCTCTGTAATACATTCAACATAGGAAGTCCTGCAGTACCTGATGGTTCTCCATCATCATCTGCTTTTTCTAAAGGACCAACACGATAAGCGACGCAGTTATGTGTTGCATCATCTTTAGAATAGAGTTCTATTAAGTCTTTGATTTCTTTTTCATCATTACATGGAATCAGGGTTGTAATGAACTCTGATTTCTTAATAATGATTGTATTTGTCGTTGTTTCTTTAATTGATCTCATAGTTTCACCCGTTCGTATTATATCCCATTGGTTGTAAAATAAAAAGAAATAAACTATAATATACATAGTGAATTATCACTGATGGGGTATTAAAAATGAGTAAAATAGCGATTATTGCAGACAGTGGCTGTCAGATTGATATCAATGGAGAGCATGAAGGTATTTATGTTGCACCATTATGTATTGGTCATGGTAGTCAGACATATTTAGATCAATTAGAAATCACAAGTCTTGATGTATTTAATCAGATGAAGGAAACAGATGATATGTATACGACATCTCAGCCTTCGACTGGTTCTTTAATGAAGGCTATGGAAGATGCGAAAAGAGATGGTTATGATGAGTTAATTGGGATTCCTATCGCAACTGGTTTATCATCTACATTAAATGGTATGCAGGTTGCAGCTAATACAGTAGAAATGCCTATTACTTTAATCGATTCTCAAGGAACAGCACATGTTCAAAAAAAGCTTGTTGAAGCAGCACGAAATCTCATAGAAAAGGGTCAGTCTGTTTCTGAAATTAAAGAAAAGCTTGAAGATATGGTTAAGCATTCAGGTACAATTATTTTTACACCAAACTTGAATCACCTTAAAAAGGGTGGGCGTATTACGCCTGCAGTCGCAATGCTTGGCAATATGTTGAAGCTTGTTCCAGTTATGGAATTGAATAGTGAATTAGGTGGTAAGATTGATACTTTAGGCAAAGTAAGAACAACACGTAAGGCATGTAAGATGCTTGCTGATCGTGTTGTTGAAAGAGGCGCAAATGCGAAAGATTATACATTTGCGATTGAAGATGTTCTTGCACCTGAAGAAGCTCAGCGTGTAAGAGACTATCTTGAAGAACAATTAGGTCCATGTCAAGTTACCATGAGAGAGTTACCAAGTGTTGTAGGTGCTCATATGGGAATTGGTGGTGTAGGAATCCAATTCATCAAAAATCTCGCAGAATAGGAAGCAGATGATGAATCTGCTTTTTTTGTATAGAAAGGAGGAGGCGCATGCAAAGAGAATTTGAAATGGTTGTACAGACAAGTGCAGCTACACAGAGTTTACGTTATTTATTAAAAAGCGGTGATATGACGTGTATCACAAAGGGAGAAATTACTAAAAGACTAGAAGCGGCAGTCCTTTTACAGGATTTAAGTTTTCAGGCTGTTATGACAAGTGGTGAAGTCGTAGAGGATATGCTGGAGAATACCTATGAGGATTATGATGAAGCATTAAGAGATTCTATTCAGACTCATGGAATTGTATTTAAGGATTATACCTTTGCGGTGACTTATAAATATGATGAAGAAGCTGTCTTTAAACCTTTCTTCTCTAGACAATATGGGGCAGACTTAGGTTTTTCACTTCCATTAGTGGATGATATGAAATATGCGAATATGTGTGTATGTCTTGCATTAATTAAACTATCAAGAGAATATGTACGCACAAGCGTAGGAATAACTCATGATTATACAGATGTGAAGCCTAGTATTCATCTTACATTTAAACCAGGTATATTCCTACCTAAGCTACTTACAGAAAAGCCATATACAGAAATGACATTCAATGCAGTCTATGCTGCAATATATAAACTGCGTGCCGCAATACGTTTCTTCTCATATGATCATACAGAAGAAGCTTATAAGAAGTGGATCACTTTGATAGAAGAAATGAGTACTCGTCCTTATGATGGTATATTAGATGATCTGGATGAATTAGACTATGTGCCATCACAAAAAGAAGAACTTTATGTATATGAAGATAAGGTCAATGGTGGAGGTACTGTTCAATGCTTAAATAACTCATTTTATGCATTAATACTCTGGGCCGCTATATTGACTAAAGTCATGAATGAACAGTTCTTATATGAAACAAACTATCCAGATATGAACTTATGGGATTATTAATAAAAAGAAAATTATCAAAACACCTACAAATAGGCTTTGTCAGTATAAACTATGACGCATTAATTTTTTCTCTTCGCTATAATAGTGTTAGAAAAAAGAGGAGGGAAAGAATATGTTAGAAAGTTATAAGGAAATTACATCAATCTCATTAAATAAGTTAAAGGACTACTTAGATGTCATTGATGTATATCATGATTCATTTATTGATACTTGCAGAAGTCAGAAGAAAATAGAGGCTTATATTAAGGCACATCAAAAGAAATACTTAGGACTTGCTTTAAAGAAACTCTATGAAATTGATGATATGCAATGTCTAGAAAATCATCTTGTAATGATTGAATATTTATTTGGAAATCATCCACGTATTCAATCATTGAATAAAAAGTTATGTAACTATATGCTGCACAATGGATCACCAATAGACGTGTATCGTATTGTGAGACATCTGATGCCTTTCTCATATGTTGCTCTTATTTCTATATTAGTAGAGAAAGAAGTCATTACTTATGCACAGGCTGCTTACTTCTCTTTGGTAGAAGAAGATATTGAAGGGGCTTATGACTACTTAGAAAATTGCGAAGTGGAACCAGATGAATCACTTTTAAATCTTTATGCATCTTATGACTTGATTGGTTATTTCCTACTTGTGGATCATTATAGTAAAAAGGTATCTTACCAGGTATCAGGAGGCATAAGATGGGAGAAAAAATGTGGGCTGTCTTCTCATTATTGATGAATTCAGAAGAATGTATCAGTGCAGAAGAAATACAGCGTCAATTAGAAGAAAAAGGTTATGATATTGTAATGTGGACCCCGAGTCAAGGACATTAAATAAAAAGGCGCTTAAAAATGATTAGAAATAAAGATATCTCTAGGTGTTATAACCAGGAGGATATTTTTATGTGTAAACTATGTAAATATGTAATTATTAAAGATGGAGTTTATGTGTATTGGAAACAGATAGAATGAAGGAAGTCATAAGAAATGAACTTGGTGTATTTGACTACCG
>ENA-OQEN01000371-OQEN01000371.1-human-gut-metagenome-genome-assembly--contig:-NODE-371-length-19595-cov-2.328745_pt1 | contig 19595 bp, 18 predicted proteins | sample MGYA00242791_ERZ504627 | MGnify/ENA primary metagenome ERZ504627 (study PRJEB26092, sample SAMD00036316) | human gut metagenome | host: Homo sapiens | study: EMG produced TPA metagenomics assembly of... | reverse complement strand
CAAAAACAAAACAACATACACTTTGGAATTGCAGCAGTGGCGGCCGCGCTGGTAGGTTACTTTACATCGGCAAGCTGGTGGGTGATTCTTTTGTTTGCGGCAGTATATTTTGGACTTGTAAATGTGAAGCTTGAGCTTCCGGTGAAGCTGTCGTGGCTTTGGGCTGCGATACTGCTTGTCATCGGAGCGATACTATCTGTTTTTTCGGTGCAGTATGTGCTGCTGACGGATGAGGACTTTGTGAAAACCACCGATATGATATGCGTGGTGAATATGGTTCTGGCGCTCGCTATATATCTGGTTATACTTTTTATCACAAACAACACGAGGCTGACATGTACCATAGCATCAATTGCTATACTCGCGTTTGGATTTATAGATTATTTTGTCTATGAATTTCGTGGTAATGAGTTTACGTATGCGGATTTGAAGTCAGCGGGAACAGGACTTTCTGTCGTGACAAAATACAAATTCGTCATAGACTACAAATTTTTGTATGTGATTCTGGCGGCTGTTTTGTATATCATGCTGGTAAGGCGCATAGAAGTGCAGTTCGAGTCGGCTATCCATATGAGGATTATTTCGATTCTTCTCACAATAATATGCGTGCTGTATGTCATCATGAATTCCATGTCACTGAACACCGAGACCTGGGAGAAAAAGGCACGTACAGAAACGGCTATCTGCTGAACTTTGTGCTCGGCATAAGGGACAGCTTTGTGAAGGCACCTGATGGCTACAGCAAGGCAGCAGTTGACAAGATAGCGGGCAATTTCAAGGAAACGGACAGCTCATATTCGCAGTCTGATGCGAAAAATCCGACAATCATTGTTATCATGAATGAGTCGTTTGCGGATTTGTCGGTGGTGGGAGATTTTGAGACCAACACGCAGGTTACGCCGTTTATGGATTCTCTGAGTGAAAATACGCTTAAAGGCTATGCTCTTTCGTCCGTGTACGGTGCGAAGACGCCAAACTCTGAGTGGGAATTTGAGACAGGAAACTCGATGGCATTTCTGCCGGACGGCTCGGTGGTTTATCAGCAGTATATAAATGATGACCCGACCTCCATAGTCTCAAACCTGAAGAATATCGGCTATACGACGGTTGCGATGCATCCGTACTATGCGACAGGCTGGAGCAGAAACAAGGTTTATCCGCATCTGGGCTATGATGAGACTTACTTTATAGATGATTTTGACCAGACAAAGATACTAAGGGAATATATCACTGACCAGGAGCTCTATGATAAGATCATTGACCGCTACGAGAAAAAGAGCGATGACGAGAAGCTTTACATCATGGGAGTCACGATGCAAAACCACGGTGGCTACGGTGAGAGATATGACAACTTCAACCAGGAGGTTTACAAGGTTGGAGCGTCATACACCGATGCGAACCAGTATCTGTCACTTTTGAATGAAAGTGACAAGGCGCTCGAAAATCTCATCACATACTTTAAGGGTGTGGATGATCCGGTAGAGATTGTGTTTTTTGGAGACCACCAGCCGGGATTATGCAATGATTTTATCAAGCTTTTAAATGGCAAGGGCAATTCCGGACTTACGGAGCAGGAGCTTGAGAATCTGTACAAGGTGCCGTTTTTCATATGGACCAATTACGAGACGGATGCACAGACAGTTGATGTGACGAGCCTCAACTACCTGTCCACACTGACGCTTGAGAGAGCCAACATAGATCTGCCGGCATACAACCGGTTCCTCGCAGAGCTGATGGAGAAGATTCCGGCCATAAATTCAAGGGGCTATTATTCGAAAAAGAATGAGTGTTTTATGCATGTGGATGAGGCAACAGGAGACGAGGCAAAATGGATAAAGGCATACAATATCCTGCAGTACAATTCGATGTTTGACGAGAAGGACAGAAGCTCGCTGCTGTTTCCGTACCTGAAATAATGTGATGATTTGAAGCAGCCATAAATACACATATGAGAAAATGAATTAATATAACTATTCAGGGAGCTAATAATGAAGCTAAGTGATTTATTACAATTTGATAACATAATTGTGCAATGTCATGATAATCCGGACGCAGATGCACTGGCAAGCGGCTTTGGAGTCTATGAATACCTGAGGATGAATGGAAAAAGTCCCAGACTTGTATACGGAGGCAGGAATATCATACACAAGAGCAATCTGGTGCTTATGGTAGACAGTCTTGGCATACCGATAGAGCATGTGGATTTTTTAGACAATCCGCAGCTGCTTGTGACTGTCGATTGTCAGTACGGTGGTGGAAATGTTACATTTTTCAAGGCAGAAAATGTGGCTGTCATAGATCACCACAGAGTATCGGGAGAGCTTCCTGCTATGAACCGTGTCATGAGCTATATGGGCTCATGTGCGACAATTGTGTGGGATATGCTGCGTGAGGAGGGCGTAGAGATAAATCGAAACCTGGCAACAGCACTGTATTATGGACTTTACACCGACACCGGAGAATTTACCGAGATAACACATTCGCTTGATAGGGATCTGCGCGATGAGGCGGATTTTGACAACACTATAGTGGCCAATTCCGAAATGCCAATATGTCACTTGAGGAGCTGGATATAGCCGCAACAGCATTGCTGGGGCGCGATATATAGAGGAATATCGTCTGGCAATCGTAAAGGCAGGGGCATGTGACCCGAATGTACTCGGCATCATAAGCGATTTTGTGCTGGAGGTGGATGCTATTGACATATGTATGGTATTTTCAGTGATTAAGAATGGAGTGAAGCTTTCGTTTAGAAGCTGTATAAAAGAGGTGAGCGCAAGCGAAATGGCGCAGGAAGTGTGCAGGGACATAGGCTCAGGCGGAGGGCATTATTACAAGGCCGGTGGATTTATTCCGATGGATCTGCTGATAGACAGCTATAATGTCTACTGCAAAGAAAAAGACGTGACACCAAGATTTCAGTACAGCAGCGATGATACACACAAGCGTCCTTCGGATTCTGCAATCAAATCTTTTTGGAAGAGAGGATTTTTGATTATTTAAACGATACAAAGATAATTTACGGAGAAGATTTTGATACGAGTGGCTTCAAAAAAGTGGATTATAAAAAACGCCCGATACCGATGGGATATATCATTGCAAAGGATATACTGCCTGTGGGCTGCTGCATGGGAGTGCGGACAGCTAAGGGGGATATCTCCACACCGGTTGGTGAGGATACGGTAGTCATAATAGGAGAAGACGGCAGTGTACGGATTTTAAATCTGGACAGGCTGAACAAAAGCTTCAGGATATACAAGGACTGGCGGTTTACTGTGAAACAGACAGATTATGTCCCGAAGTTCAAGAATAAGGATACGGAGACTATAGTGGATGGAATGGCACATGCCAGAGTGTGCATACCTGTTGAGGAGGATTTTTCAAGAGCATTTGTGCTAAAGCACAAGGTAAAGCTATTTAAGAATAAGGATGACAGCAGTTATATATCAGGCAGACCTGGAGATATTATGGTTCTGCCAAATGATGATAGGAATGAGGCATATATGATAAGCAAGACAGAATTTGAAAAGACACATATAGCAAAGGGTGAGGAGGAAAACCGTAAAAAAGCGGTCGTTTTCGACCTTGATGGAACACTTCTCTACACACTCGAGGATTTAAAAAATGCAACAAACTATGCATTAAAACAAAATGGCATGCCGGAGCGTACACTCGACGAGGTGCGCAGATTTGTGGGAAACGGTGTAAAGCTTCTGATGGAGCGCGCAGTGCCGGACGGAGCAGACAATCCAAAGTTTGAAAAGACATTTTCGGATTTCAAGGAATATTATGAGGCTCATTGCAATGACAATACAGCACCTTATGATGGAATCATGGAGCTTTTAAAGGAGCTTAAATTAAACGGTATAAAGCTTGCTATTGTTTCAAACAAGCTTGACCCGGCGGTAAAGGAGCTCAATCAGCTCTATTTCAAGGAGTATATGACATCGGCAGTCGGCGAGATGGAGGAAGAGGGTATACGCAAAAAGCCGGCACCGGATATGGTGCAGAAGGCACTTAAAGAGCTTCAGGTGAGTGCAGATGAAGCAATCTATGTGGGGGATTCTGATGTGGATATCGCCACAGCGAAAAACTCAGGTCTGGAGTGCGTATCTGTCACATGGGGCTTCAGGGATGTAGAGTTTTTGAAGGAGCATGGTGCAACAAATCTGATAGATGAACCGGTCGAATTGTTAAATTACGTATAATCAGGAGAACTTTGATTTATGCTTTCAGAAAAGGGACTATTGATAATTGAAAAGCTGGCAGAGCACAACAATGAGCTTGTCACATCAAAGGCTCTTGCTGCGTCCACAGGTATGTCAGAGCGAAGTGTGAAAACATATCTGAAGGAGGTGGCTGATTTTTGTGAGCAAAACTCTATGACGCTCGACAGAAAGCCGGGCAAAGGCATGAAGCCGTGCTTTAGCGATGCGCAGATAGGAAAGATTCTGGATGTGGCAGGAAGGAGATCGGCAGCAGTATCGCAGAAGAAGCGACAGAACTACATATCGTATATTCTGCTAAGCGGCTGGGATACATATACGTATGCGCTTTTTTCAGAGGAGTTAAATGTCAGCAAAAATGTCATCATGGATGATATAAATGAGCTTGACGCAGAGCTTCTGCTCTTTGGCATTAAGGTGCACAGAACGGCGGGCTACGGAATATATGCGACAGGCAGTGAGCTTGATATCAGAAAAGCATGAGGCATTTCTGCAGATATCCAATCAGTGATAAGCAGGTTATCAAGACCGATGACCACAGGCTTTCACGACGCGCGGCCGAGGTGATAGCCAATAATTTCAGAAGCGTAAATCTGTCGATGGCAGTTGATATGATACATCATGTGGAGAGACGCTTTGATATCATCTTTACGGATTACACATTTCAGATGCTGGCAGAGTACATAGCTATTGCACTTTTCAGGGTGGATGTGGAGAAGGAACTGAAAACGGATGAGTTAGATCTGTCGAACCGAATATGTGATGCTGCAAGTGATGGGGATGCGGGCACCGAAACAGAGCAGCAGGTACAGAAAAATGGATTCGTAATGATAGAGCATGAGAACATGGCAAAGGAGGCAGCAGGTTTTCTGGAAAGACATCACGGCATCAGCCTCTCACAGCCTGAAATCATGTATCTGGCAATGCTTTTTTCCTGTGCCGAGGGACAAAACCGCGTTGTCATGTCCTGTGAGGAGGCGCTTAGCATAGAGGATGAGATGATAGTGTATCTGTCAAATCTTCTCGCTGCCAATCTGATTGAAAATGAGCTTCTACGTGAGAGCATGCGTAGCTTTTTACCGGGCTCCATTGCGAGGACTCATTTTGGCATAGAGATAGACAATCCGTTTCTTTCCGATATCACACAATCGTATGCCAGTCTCTTTACGGTATGTTTTACAGTATCGAGATACTACGAAAAGTACACAGGCGCCATGCCGAGCGAGAATGAGATAGCATTTATTGCCTTGCAGGTGGGCGGAGCCTGCACAGAAATCCTATGACAGTGCGCGCAGTGTTAATCGGTGCAGCAGGCTATGCGACCGGCAGTATAATAGCGGGCAAAATAGAAAACAGGGTGCCGGATGTAAGGATAGTAAGCATTTTGTCGTCAGACCGCATAGAGCATATTGACGAGTATGACTGCGACCTCATACTCTCGACCATAGATACACGGGCAGATATCCACAAGGATATGAGATTTCTGTATGTTTCTCCACTAATCAGTGCGCAGGATGAGAAAAATATCAGAAACAAGTGCTTTGAGCTCATGACCGGACAGAGCGCGGAGGTCAGCGAGTTTTCACAGATGTTGTCGGAGGAATTTATCATATTTGAGAAAAAGGCGAAAAACCGCAAGGATGTTTTAAAGCGTGCGTGCCAGCTTCTCATAAACAAAGGAATAGTGCAGAGCGAGTTTGCGAGGGATGTACTGGAGCGTGAGAAGGTGGAGGCAACCGCTGTGGGCTGCAATATAGCCATACCGCACGGAAAGCCTGAGCATGTAAACCGCTGCCAGATACTTGTTATACGTCTCGACAAGCCGATAGAGTGGGCGAGAGGATGGCAGACATGATATTTCTGCTTGCGATAAACTTTGACAGTGTCAACACGACAAAGGCATTTTCCATGACTTCACGAAGCTTCTGAATGAAAATGGAGCGACTGACAGGCTCAGGGAGGCTGCTTCACCTCATGAGCTTTGTGCAGCTATCCGGAAAGAGCTGGGGTGGAACTGAATATCACATTAATACAAATTGCACCAGAGATGGTGCAATTTTGCATTTTGGGGAATATTGAAAAAACTCATACCGCACAGTACAATAAAACCATAGAAAGCAACGGACATATGACAGGCTGATGAATAGCAGAGGGCGATACAGTTAATCATATGTGTGAGCGAAATAAACAAACCAATAATTTTAAATTCAGGAGGACAAAACTATGGTAAGCAAGACAATGGTAGTAAAAGCAGCAGAGGGACTTCACATGAGACCGGCAGGAGTTATCGCAAGAGAGGCAGGCAAGTTTGAATCAGATGTAACAATCGTATTCGGCGATAAGAGAATCAACGCAAAGAGCCTTGTAAACATCATCGCAGCATGCATCAAGAAGGATGCAGAGATTACATTCGAGTGTGAGGGAGCTGACGAGGAAGCAGCACTTGCAAAGATGGAAGAGCTCGAGGCAAACAACTTCGGAGATTAATCAACCAGCAAAGTCAATCGGAGGTGTGATATGTACAAAGGAATCGCCGGCTCAGAAGGAATCGGAATCGGAAATGTGGTCATTATCGAAGAGCATGAGATAGTGATTGAGAATAAGAAAATTACAGATATAGACGCTGAAATCGCACGTCTCCAGGGAGCCATTGAGAAATTTGTAAATGATACAAACGCATGGCAGACAGAATGGAAAAGACAGTCGGAGCAAAGGATGCGGATATCCTTCGCGGACATATCCAGATGCTTCAGGATCCGACCATAGAGGAGCAGATTACAGCGCTCATAGTAAGTGAGAAAATCACGGCAGAGAAGGCACTCGACCAGGTGCTTGAGCAGACCGCAGAGATATTTGCACAGATACCTGATGAGCTTTTGCAGCAGAGAGCGACAGATTTCAGGGATATCAAAGCCAGAATCCTTAAGATTCTGCTTGGAATCGAGGACTACGATATCTCAGCAGTTCCGGCAGGCACAGTGCTCGTGGCACATGACCTGACACCATCCATGACAGCAGGTATCGTGGCAGAGAATATCGCAGGAATACTCACAGAGGTGGGTGGCAGAACCTCCCACTCAGCAATACTTGCAAGAGCAATGGAAATCCCGGCAGTTCTCAGTATTGACGGAATCTGTACATCTGTCAAAAATGGTGACAGAGTGGTACTCAACGGAACAAGCGGAGAGGCAATCGTAAACCCTGACGCTGAGACAGAGCAGAAATTCGCTGAGCTGCTTGAGGAATACAAAAAAGAGAAGGAGCTCTTAAAGAAATTTGCGGGTGTGCCGACAGTATCAGCAGACGGCACAAAGGTAGAGCTTGTATGCAATATCGGAAAGCCTGAGGACGCAAAGAAGGCTGTAGAGTGTGACGGAGAGGGGATAGGACTTTTCCGTACAGAGTTCCTTTTCATGGACAGAGACACAATTCCTACAGAGGAAGAGCAGTTTGAGGCATACAAATCAGTGGCAGAGACAATGAAGGGCAAGCCTGTCATCATCCGTACACTTGATATCGGAGGCGACAAGGAAATCCCATATCTGGGCCTTGAGAAAGAGGACAACCCATTCTTAGGTTACAGAGCTATCAGATTCTGTCTCCAGAGAACAGACATCTACAATACACAGCTTCGTGCACTTGTGAGAGCCAGTGCATTCGGCAGGATAAAGATAATGGTTCCGCTTGTGACAGGCGTAGATGAGCTTCGCAGTGTAAAGGCAATGGTAGCTGACATCATGAAAGAGCTTGATGCAGAGGGTATTGCATACAACAAGAACCTCGAAATCGGTATCATGATGGAGACACCGGCAGCCTGCATGATGGCGGATGTGCTTGCAAAAGAGGCAGCCTTCTTCAGTATCGGAACAAACGACCTGACAGGCTACACAATGGCAGTAGACCGTGGAAACTCAAAGGTAGCATACCTTTATTCAGCCTTCAATCCGGCAGTGCTTCGCGCAATCAAGCGTATCATCGAGTGCGGTAAGAAAGAGGGAATCATGGTAGGCATGTGTGGAGAGGCAGCAGCTGATCCAAAGCTCATTCCGCTGTTACTCGCATTCGGACTTGATGAGTTCTCAGTGAGTGCCACAAGTGTGCTCAAGACCAGAAAGACCATCGCAGACAGCAGCATGGCAGAATGCAAGGCATTGGCAGACAAGGTAATGGCATGCGCTACAGAGGCAGAGGTACAGGCAGTGCTTGCACAGCAGTAGATGCTAAATCCAAACAAGTATAAAAGTTAGTAAAAAAGTATAAATAAGAGTAAAATATAAAAGTATAACATTGAAATTTATTATAAAGACGGCTGAACCGGTGGGGACCGGGACGGCCGTCTTTTTTTGTACGCGAAATGAAAGATGAATATTTAGTCATTTACGATTTGGTTATTTACGATTAACTAAATTATGATTGACTAAATCATATATAAGTAATAAAATATTGTGTATAGAAATGGAGGGAGAAGAGCTATGTTTATAGGAAGAGAAAAAGAGCTTGCAACTTAAACGGATTATATAATTCGGATAAATTTGAATTCGCAGTAATCTACGGCAGACGAAGAGTGGGGAAGACAGCTCTCATAAGCCATTTTATACAGGATAAAAAAGCAATATATTTTATGGGAGTAGAGAGCAACGAAAAGCAGAATCTGGAGAACTTTAGTCAGGCAATCATGGAATATGCTTCAGGAATAATGCCGGGGACTTCATTTGTGTCATTTCAGGCTGCAATAGAATATGTATTTAAATTATGTGAAAATGAAAGACTGGTGCTTGTCATAGATGAGTATCCATATGTGGCAAAAGCTTCGAAAAGCATGGCTTCAACCTTGCAGATGCTTATTGATAAAAATAAAGATAATTCTAAAATGATGCTTATATTATGTGGCTCATCTATGTCTTACATGGAAGATAATGTGCTGGCATATAAGGCGCCTTTGTATGGCAGAAGAACCGCCCAGATGAAGATTCTTCCGTTTGATTTTGAGGATAGCTGCAAATATTTTAACAGATTTTCAGCAGAGGATATGGCTCTGATATATGGTATTGTTGGTGGTACTCCGCAATATCTTTTACAGATGAATGACAGCATAAGTGTAGAGGATAATATAAAAAAATGTGTTCCTCAACCCCGCATCAGCAATCTTCGAGGAACCTGAAAATCTGTTAAAGCAGGAAGTCCGTGAACCTGCTGTATATAATGCAATAATAACAGCAGTAGCAACAGGTAGCTCCCGTATGTCGGAAATCGCAACCAAGATAGGCGAAACGACAAGTGTATGCTCACAGTATATGAAAAATCTGATTAATCTTGGCTTAATACGGAAAGAAACTCCATATGGCGAAAAAGAGTCCAGAAAATCAATATATGCAATAGCTGATAATATGTTTAGATTCTGGTATCGGTTTATACCTGATAATAATTCTATCATTAGCAGAGGGGCAACAGAACTTGCGTATAAAAGAATTGCTCCAAATCTGTCAGATTATATGGGCAGGATATTTGAAGAAATATGTATGCAATATCTGTGGAAATTGCTGCTTGATGGGGAAGCACCTGTGGAATTTAGCAATCTTGGACGATGGTGGGGAACAGATCCACAAGAGAGAATACAGACAGAAATTGATATAATGGGTGATCAGGATAAAAGCACTGCATTGTTTGGAGAATGTAAGTGGATAAATGAAAATGTGGATGTAAAAGTGCTCGAAAAGCTGAAAAAGAGAAGCAGATTATTTAGATATGAGAATGTCCATTTATTTTTATTCGCAAAAAAAGGATTTACCCAAGGTGTATTGAGGAAGCCGGAAAAATGGGAAATGTGTCGCTGGTGACATATGATCAGATATATGAATATTTAAATGATAGAGGGATAACTGCTTTTTAAGTATATATGGATTTTTTACTGAATTTAATCAAAGTTGAGGATATAAGATGTACAAGATATTAATAGTTGAGGATGATGAAACAATTCGTAATGGAATAAAGACATTATTAGAATTACAGGGATATTATGTCGATATTGCTGTAAATGGTGTGGACGGTTTAAAGAAATTCGATGAAACATATAGCCTGGTTATTATGGATATAATAATGCCGTTGTTATCAGGTATTGATGCCTGCAAAAAATTGAGGGAAGAATCAAGTGTCCCAATTTTATTTCTTACTGCAAAATCATCAGAAATAGATATAATGCAAGGCTTTGAAGTGGGCGGTGATGATTATCTTGTGAAGCCGTTTTCCAATATGGAGCTTATATCGCGTGTCAAGGCATTATTAAGGCGTAGAAATGTATATGATAGAGAAATAATTGATGACAATGCAGGAAATGAATATATAGACAGAAAAGATATAAGGATATACGAAAATAAGAATAGAGTAGAAGTGAATGGTATAGGTGTTAAATTTACACGAAAAGAGTATGAAATAATCAAATTGCTTGCAAAACATCCTGATAGAATATATACACTTGAGGTGATTTATTCAAATATTTGGGAAGAACGGTATACATATAATTCGGGAAATACAGTTATGGTACACATAAAAAATATAAGGAATAAATTCTATGAAATATGCAACCGGGCTGTCATAGAAACTATATGGGGAAAGGGATACAAATTTGAAAAGTGATTTTAAAGCAGTAAAGGCAGTTCAAATTATATTTGGTGCAATAATATTATCGTGCTGTATATTTGGGGGATATATGGCATAGGGTAAATGGTCTTACTATTTTTTTAATAATTCAAGATATATTTATGACCATGAATCTCCATATATTCAGGAATTTCAACAGTATGTGTCTCAGAATAATATAGCCACATCAGATATATCGGAATGTGATGAATGGATGGATTATCATTGTGTTTTGTTTTGCATTATAGAAAAAGATGGAGAAGTTGTATATAGTAAATTGAATGTAGATAAATTTATTGTATCAGCGAAAAACATGTATGATAGTAGAAAAATTGCTAAATATCAACTACCGGTAAATTTTGCTGATGGAGAGGCTAATGTATATATATATGCCGGATATACTGAAAAGTATTATTTAGGAGTCATAATTTTAGGCATTGTAATATCAATCTTAAGCGGAGCTATGTAATCTATAGATGTGTTAATAATATCATAAAAGATTATAAAGTAAATATTGGTAGGGCACATGAGCAGGAACGGAAAGCACGGGATGAAAAAGATCAATTGATGAGAAATATGGCTCACGATTTAAGAACACCATTAACGGGATTGATGACATACATTGATATCTTAAAATTGCAAAACAAATCAAATGAGAGCATTAACAAAAATTTGGATATTCTGACATCTAAAGTTAATGAATTAAGAGATCTTTCAAATCTGTTACTGGATTTTTCTATTGCAAGTTCAGACGAGAATATACATTTGGACGAGCCTTCTTTCGTAGAATATGCAATAGGAGATTATCTTTCTGAAATGCATACCATTATAAGCCAGAATGGTTTTTGTGTTAATATTGATGGCATTTATTGGGAAAAGGTTAAGTTGCTGTAAATGGAAGTTTACTATCAAGAATATTTAGTAACCTTACAAATAATATTTGCAAGTATGCTGATATTGATGAGCAAGTGGTCATGGAAACAGTATATTCAAAAAATATATTTGAAATATGCATAAGCAACACGGTGTGTAAGGAAAAAAGCTTATTGGAGAGTACAGGATTAGGACTAAAAAATGTTGAGCTGTTGATGAGACGTATGCATGGCAGAGCAATTTACGAAACAAAAGAAAACAGCTTTTATGTAAAATTGCGATTCCCGAATACGAACTGAACTATAAACTTTCAGAAATCTTTAGAAATTTTTAGAAAAATTTTACAGAAGTTTCCTTTCTTTTTCTTTTAAAATATTGTGATACGATTTTTTGTAGATATCTATAGGAACGATTAATAAATAAATGAAAACGGAAGAGGAAAATATGCTATATATAAAAAGTATTCGGGGTTTATTATTTCTATTGTTATTGGACTGCTCCTTTATGAAGAAGCAAATTACGCATATACATATAGAGCTGCAACTGCTTATTCTGATCATATGATATACAGACTGATACTTAGTATGGGATCCGGAAGCAGTGGCTGGAATGGAATCCTCTTTCCGATACTGGCAGCACTTCCTATGGGAATATCATATGTCAGAGAATATAGAAGCGGATATTTGAAGCTGCGCCTGCAAAAAATGTCAAGAAAAAGGTATGTTGCTGTAACATTAATACAAAACGCAATACTTGGCGGCTTGGGTTTGCTTATTCCGTATGTTGTATATTGTCTGCATTTATATTTTCAGTATGGAACTAAGGCTTACTTGAATATAAAAGAGGGAGAGACAGTTATTATGTTCCATCCTGAACTGGCAGCCTCGAATACTATAGCATATGTTTGTTTACTTGGTACGTTTGTTTTATTGGCAGGAGTTACATTTGCTACATTTGCAATCGGCATATCGGCATGGATTAAAAACACTTTTCTGACACTGATACTGCCATTTGTCCTTTGCATAGCCATGGCAATATTGATACCGGATAACAGATTTGATCTGCTTTTAATATTTGCGCCTAATGGATACGCATTGGCATCTGTTCCGATAATATTAATTATGTCAGGTATATTGATTTTAACAGGCATCATTTTGTTTGCGGTAGGAGTAAAAAATAATGAAAAGTAGATGGTTTCATTTATTAATAACTATATTCATTATTTTTAGCTATATGCAATTTGAATATGTTCGTTATTGTATGGAATGTGATGCCGGATATCAGGAGTATTCATATGTCAATGCAGTTATAAATATCGTTGGAGACAGATATTTAATATTGCTTGTCAGCGGGATTTTAATTGTATGGAGCATTGCCGGATTATTGGCGGTTACACGGAATAATTTTTATCTTAAATTGCGGATTGGAAGTGAACATAGGGCAAATGTCATTGAAGTAGTGTATGCATTCAAATATGCAGTTATCATTGCAGTTATCCAGTGGGTGGTAATTAATATGATTGCTGTTGTAAATAGTTTTTATAATGTTCAGTCGCAGATGCTTCATGTGACAAAAGTGTATCAGCTATTTGGAAACTTATTGTTATTTTACTGGTTGCTTGGTTGTATTACCATTTTATTTAACAAATTGATAAATACAGGATGGGCAGCTAATATCTGCAGTATTGTATGCCTGCTTATAAATATTGTTATCAGCAATAGGATAAGCTTTAAAGATTCTTTTATTGGAAGAAAATCATGGATTGCCCATTTGATGGTTACAGATGTAAAAACATATAGTTTTTATATTGTTTATTGGTTTGTAAGTATTGCGTTTGTAATAATGGTTATATTTTATAGGGCCGTTATACTAAACTGTTTTAAAAGACTGATTGCAATATGTGTTAAGTCATATTATGGTCTTACGTTTATGGCTGCAGTTGTTATATGGAGCATATACGGATTTGTTTCAAAACAATATATGTCAGGCGTAACAGACTATTTTGCCGGATTTAAAAATCTTGATATTTTTTTACTGTTATATCTGTTTTATCAAATGCCAATCTGGGTTTTATTGTATTATTTTTTGACAAAGAACTTTTCGTTTTACTATATTCAGTATGCCTTGAGGAAAGGAAATACAATTAGCTGGATGAAGCATCTGGCGATAATATTTCTGGTATGTACTTATCTGTATTACGGAGTGGGAATGATAGTAATAGCATTTATTTCGGGAACGGTAATAAATGTAAATTTGATAATGGAAATGAGTAATATGATTTTACAGACAATAGCCTTGTTACTGCTGGTATTTCTATGCTGGTTGCATGAAGCCGGAGATAAACATATGGGATTTATAATAATTACTATATGCCATATTGTGGCAGGAACATTATTTTCGTGGCTTCCGCTTACACAGGGGCTGTATATTTCACATATGACATCTCAGCCTGAGTGTATGGTATTTCAAATGGCAGAGTGTCTTGTTATAGGAACGGGCGTTGCTGTAATATTAAAAAATAAACAAGAGTATATAATTTTACGTAAGTGGAAGGCAGAAAATATATGAATATAGAGCTGGATAATGTATCAAAGAATTTTAAAAATCAGACCGTGTTGGAAAATGTCAATTTAAAATTGGAATCTGGGAAAATATATGGTCTTGTTGGAAGAAACGGTAGTGGAAAAAGTGTTTTATTGAAGATAATGACTGGGTTAATGGAGCCGTCGGATGGAATAATAAAATACGGAGGCATCCCTCTGAAAAAAGGACAGTATGCAAAGGATGTTGGAATAGTGCTGGACTGCATAGGCTTCATGCCGGAGTATACTGCAAAGGAAAATTTACTTTTACTGGCAAAAATTAATAAGAAAACAGGAGAAGAAAGAATCAATGAAATTCTCAAACAGGTGGGCCTTGAGCCGGATTCCAAAAAGGTTTATCGTAAGTTCTCTTTAGGTATGAAGCAGAAGCTGGCGATAGCTCAGGCTTTTATGGAAGAGCCTAAGGTATTGCTCTTGGATGAGCCGATGAACGCACTGGATGAACAGTCTGTTCAGGATATGAGAATAATGTTTAGGGAATATGTGAATAAAAAACCTGCTATTATGGTTATAACAAGTCACCATAAGGAAGACATAGAAATTCTGTGTGATCAGGTTTATAGTATAAAAAATGGGTATGTGAATCTTTAGGTTTCTTTAGAATTATTTATAATTCTTAAATGATTTTTCAGGTTATTCTTTATATGTATATAGTATTGTAAAGCCATAGATGTCTATGGCTTTTTTAATGTTTGGTAGTATTGAGGAGATGGGATATGATAGAAACAGCTATTATATATATGATTTGAGGGTCAAAAGGTATTCTGTTAAAGATACCTTATAACCATAAATTTGTACCTTGAAAACTTCACATAAATGAGGATTTTATTCACTAAAAGTGGTATTATATATCGTTTATAGCAAGAAGTATCAAACGGTTAGAATAAAGCCGGCATTGATTGAACAATAAAGAAGGGGGAAGTATGTAGTGGAAAAAAATAGAAAACAGATTATTATCTGCGCAGCGATTGTCGCTTGTGTCTGTGTAATCAGTGTATTAATTACATATAACATATTACAACAAAAAAATCATCTGACAGTGGAACTCTATTATGGAACTTTTGATTTTTCAGAGTATCAAAATGTTAAGAGTACCAATAAATTAGCCATTATACATGATAACGATGAAAAACAGGGTGAATATGAAATGGAGATAGAGAATACTGATAAGGTTGAAACGGGAATCTGGAAATGGAACGATGATGGTTATATTACCTTGTATCAGGATGATAAAGCAGTTGCAAATCTAGTGTATATGAATGGTAAATATCTTTTCTTTGATGCCGATGTTGAAATCCAAAAACTTAAAAAGATATCTGAAACGGCAATAGTAAAATAATTGAGGAGATGGGATATGATAGAAACAGCTATTATATATATAAAAAGAAATAAAATAAAATCGTTGATTATCATACTGATTATCGCGACAATAATCCTAGGTGAAATTATTGGCCTGCTATTAAGCAATGCCTCAGAAAAATCTGAGAGAGATGCATATTTATATAATGGGGCAGCCTTAGTAATTGAGGATGATAATGGAGGTTTTACAAAGAGTGATTATGATGAAATCAGAAAAGTAAAATATGTAACAGGACTTGGGGCATGGAGAGAGCTGATTGCAGATCCGGTGGATACAGAGAATGTAAAGGAACATAAAGGAATAGATCCGGAGAATAAAGATGTAAGCAATCGGGCTGATAAAATGGTAATTGTTGCAAATATGGATGTGCAAAAATATAGCTTGTTTTCATGGGAAAAGAATGTTTCTCTTATTGAAGGAGAATTTCCTACTTACAAAAATAAAGGAATTATTGTAGAACAGCGATATGCGAAAAAAATAACCTTAAGGTAGGGGATGAAGTTAAATATACTATAGGAGACCAACCGGAGGTAACGTCTTTACAAATATGCGGAATTTATAAAGTGGACAGTGACTTCGAAATATATGACTCAAATGAAGAGGGAACCTCGGTATACATACATAGTCCATATAATTCTATATATGTAGATTATGATTATATTGTAGAGTTACTAGGGTTAGAGTACACCGCGTCAACGGGAAGTGAAGTGTATATTGATAAGATAGAGCATATAGATGCGGTAAAACCCAGTTAAAGAAAATGTATGGAGATAATGTGGAAATATATGATAATACTTCTAATTATCTCGATTCAGAATGTAAGTCGTAGGATTGATGGGAAAAACATCAAAAATAATTTGCTGGATGATAATTATAATGGGGGGAATTATTTTGTTAATCGTTTTCTCGTTTTATACTATCCAATACCAAAAAGATACAGGACTTTTTATGGTACTCGGAAGGTCAAGAAAATGGTGTATAGGTAGATTTGCATTTATAGGAATGATATATGCAATTAGTGGTTTGCTTTTGGGTGTGCTATTATACTGTGTGCTTGGCAATTTCATATGTAGCATTATAAGTGGTATAGGTAAGAATGTCATAATTAATAGTACAGACAGAGCATAGGTGGATATGATACACCAGGAATATTTCAAGGCTTTGAGGTACGTATAGAAATGAGTGCTTTTTTTACTTTGAAAAACATTATAATTCTATTAATAATTTCATTGGTTAATTGGATTGCATTTATGGTACTGCCTGTTGTAACAACTGTTGAAGAAAATGCAAAGAAACTGTTAAATTCGAAGGGATAGTGGCAAATATGTTGGAAATGATTAATGTATCGTATGCATATAAATCTAAGAAGGAAATTGTGCATGTGCTGGATAAAGTTACATACAGATTTGAAATAGGAGAAATGTATGGAATATTTGGTCCGTCAGGTTCAGGAAAGACAACGTGCTTATCGTTACTTGCCGGTTTAGAAAAACCGGATGAGGGGGAGATTTTGCTGGATGGAGAAAATATACAAAATATTGGTGGAAGAAAACTGCGCCAAAATAGTATATCATTGGTTTTTCAGGATTATCAGCTATTTGATTATATGACTTCCCTTGAAAATGTAATGGTTGCAGCCCAGATAAGTTTACCTGATGTACCCAAAAAAGAATTAATTAAAATGTGTAGAGACAGCCTTGTAATGGTTGGACTTGATGATAGTCAGATAACCCGAAAGGTTACGGAATTGTCAGGTGGACAGCAGCAAAGAGTTGCAATAGCGAGGGCGTTGATAACAGATGCAAAATATATTCTGGCAGATGAGCTACAGGAAATCTGGATAAAGAAAATCGAAGAAAAATTGTCGAATTGTTACAGCAGATAGCTCATGAACAGGACAGATGTGTTATAGTAGTAACCCACTCGGATTATGTAAAGAAAAAATGTGATATTTGCTATGAAATGGGAGATGACGATGAGGAATAAATGGTGGCAGGCATGCAAAGAATTATTAGGGAGACCGGGGCGGAATATACTAATTGCTATTTGCATATTTGTACTGACACTGTTTTGCGGAATTGCAACATTTTTAGATTCGGCAATAGAGAGCTTTTACAAATCTTTTGCAGATATGGCAGGATGTTGTGTTCTTGTTGAATTAGACGATTTTTCTACTTTAGATGATTGGAAAGATATTTTAGAATATGCAGATAATAATAAAAATGTTGTAGGATATAATAATGCATTTACAAGTGATATTATATGTGAAGCAGTAGATTTTGAAAATGTACCGTATACAGAAAAACAAAGTGATTTTGAGGAAAATAAAATATATGTCAGTGGAAACATAAATACTTCTTACAATGAATATTTCAGTAGCGGTATCTTTAAGATTTCAAAAGGAAAATATCCGATGTCAGGTGATAAAGGGGCAATGATATCCGATAAGCTCGCTTCTGAAAATAACCTGTCAATTGGCAGTAATATATCTATACAGTATGAAAATAATACAATAAGTATTAAGGTGATTGGAATATATACTGTAATAAATACGCCGAAGACACAGGTAAGCGATGGCTACTATAAAGAAGTGGCTAACAGTATAATATTCACAGATTATAATTCATATGTAGAATTAAACAATGAAGCAAGCTGTTATGGGATAAATTTTTTCAGCACAGATTATAAAAGTACATCACTTTTATATGATGATATGAGTAAAATGTTTCAAAATGTTCCGAATTCGGCAGTTGTCAATCAGGTTTTGAATGAGGAACTGCAAATGACAGATGTAATATCAATGTTAAAAAGTATGACAAGTGTGACGTTGAGCGTTATGTATATTGTATGTGTTGTGGTTATGTCGTTACTGACTGTTTTATGGCTTAAAGGACACTCAAAAATGATCGCAATATACAATACACTTGGACAGAGAAAATTTAGGACAATTCAAATTCTGTTATATGAGATTTTGATGATAACTGTTCCGGCACTTGTGGGCGCAGGAATATTGACATTGGGGTTGCTTAATAGATTTTCTGTCAATATTTTTAAATACTTTGTTGAATTTTGTGAGATTTCAAATTTTCAAAAAAGCTTTTCACTTGATATATGGAACTTTGAAATGAATATCTGGCAATTTGTGTATAGAATCGGACTTTTGGAAATTAGCATTATTTTAATAACTATGATTGGAAGCTGCATTTATGCTAATAAGGGTTTGCGCACATTAAGGAGTAATTAGGAGCGGTTATGTGGTATAATCTTTTTGATGTAATAAACATGTATAATATGATAGGAGCATATAATGGACAAAATTCTTGTTGTTGAGGATGATAAAACAGTATACAGTGGCATAAAAAAGCTTCTTGAATTGCAGCATTATAGTGTGGTAATTGCACAAAACGGTATGGAGGCTTTGGAAAAAATAGATGAATCGTTCAGCCTTGTAATAATGGATATAATGATGCCACAGTTGGACGGCATTGAAACCTGCAGGAGAATGCGTGAAAGACACAGTGTTCCGATATTGTTTTTATCAGCAAAATCGGAAGAGCTGGATAAGCTGGAAGGGCTTGAAGTGGGCGGTGACGATTACATGACTAAGCCATTTTCGAACATGGAGCTTATTTCAAAGGTTAAAGCTCTTATCAGACGATATCGGGTATATGACAGTGGAAATGCAAATCGCACAAACAAGGATGATTCTATAGAGACAGATGGACTTAAACTGTTTACGAATCGAACAAGGTTGAGTTTAATGATAATGAGATAAAATTAACAGGAAAAGAATATGAGAATATTAAAATTGCTGATGAAAAATCCTGACAGGATATATACGATTGAGATGATATACGAGATGGTGTGGGATGAGGTTTTACATATAATGCAAAGAAT
>ENA-OQEN01000370-OQEN01000370.1-human-gut-metagenome-genome-assembly--contig:-NODE-370-length-19648-cov-3.396957_pt1 | contig 19648 bp, 23 predicted proteins | sample MGYA00242791_ERZ504627 | MGnify/ENA primary metagenome ERZ504627 (study PRJEB26092, sample SAMD00036316) | human gut metagenome | host: Homo sapiens | study: EMG produced TPA metagenomics assembly of... | reverse complement strand
GAAGATAAAAGAATGTACAGAAGCGGTGGCACAGGTGATGAACCGTGCGAGCGGCGATGCAATTATCGATGCACTCGTACTGCTTCCAAATGGCGTGCAGAAAATGAGTGATGCGATGCCGGAACTCGTGCAGACGTCGCTCAATCTTGGAATTCTTACCATGAAGGAAGAGGAAGTACAGATGGGATTTTCGGTGAGGAGCAGTGTAGGTAGTGAGAAGAATCTGCTTGCTTTACAGATCCGGACATTGTGTGAACATCTGGGTGGACAGTACACGGAGAGCGGGACATATCCGGCATGGGAGTATAAGCAGGAATCAAAGCTGCGCGATGTGATGGTCGCTGTCTACGAGGAGTTATATGGCGGGAAGCGAAGCTGGATGTGATCCATGCGGGCGTGGAATGTGGACTTTTCATGGATAAGATGAAGGATCTGGACTGCGTGTCGTATGGCCCGCAGATGTATGACATCCACACACCGAACGAGCGATTGCATGTTGACAGCGTGCAGAGAACGTGGGAATATACACTGGAGATCTTAAAGAGACTGAAATAGTTTGGAGGAACGAGACTTATGGGAAACTGGGAAGCAAATATACGAAAGGTTGTGCATATGTACCGGGCGAACAGCCAAAGGAACAGGACATTATCAAGTTAAATACAAATGAGAATCCATATCCACCGGCACCTGAGGTATTAAATAAGCAGGTAGAGTTAGAAAATCTGCGTCTGTATCCGGATCCGGCAGCGACAAAGCTGGTTGATGCAATCGCAGAGTATCACGGTGTGGATAAAAATCAGGTATTTGTCGGTGTCGGAAGCGACGATGTACTTGCAATGTCATTTATGACATTTTTCAATTCGGGAAAGCCGATTTTCTTCCCGGATATTACATATTCCTTCTACGATGTGTGGGCAGATATGCTCCGGATTCCATATGAGACGAAGCCGCTCGATGCGGACTTCCGTATCAAAGCGTCCGATTATTATGGGGAAAATGGAGGCGTTGTATTCCCGAATCCGAATGCACCAACCGGAATCGCAGAGCCGGTTGAATTTGTGCGTGACATCGTAAGCCACAACCCGGATGTGATCGTGATCGTGGATGAGGCATATGTCGACTTCGGTGGACAGACAGCACTGCCGCTTCTGAAGGAATTTGACAATCTGCTTGTTGTCCGTACATTCTCGAAGTCCCGTTCGATGGCAGGACTCCGTATCGGATATGCGCTCGGAAATGAGAAACTGATCGGTTACTTAAACGATGTCAAATATTCCTACAATTCCTATACGATGGATCTGACAAGCATCGAGCTTGGAACCTGCTCGATCAAGGCAGATGACTATTTTAAGGAGATGGTCAAGAAGGTTGTCGATACGAGAACATGGTTTGTAAAGGAGATCGAGGCACTTGGATTTACTGTGCTTCCGTCAAGTGCGAACTTCGTATTTGCGACACACAAGACGATTCCGGCGAAAGAAATATTTGAGAACGCAAGAGAACATAAGATTTTCGTACGGTATTTTGATAAGCCAAGGATTGACAATTATCTGCGTATCAGCATTGGAACCGATAAAGAAATGCAATTATTTGTTGCATTTTTGAAAACTTTGCTGTAAGTGGTTGTGCTTTTGTAAAAAAGAAAATATAATAGGGGATGTCATCATTCAGACATGTCCGGTCTGAATTTTCCTACGTGAATTATTTAGAATAAAGGAGTTTTAAATATGGAGCGTATGGATTTTAAATCTTTTTGTAATGCCGTGGTAAACGGTATCGCAGAGTATCTTTTGCAGTATGAGATCGAGAGCATCCGGCTGGAGACGGTGTGTCATAACAATGGCGTCGAGCATGTCGGACTTGTGATCTTATTGCAGGGAGATTATGTATCCCCAACGATTTATCTGGAACAATATTATCAGTATATGGTGCGGCAGCAGGCATCGCTTTCGGATGTGTTAGAACTGGTCGCAAAGGAATACAGACGGGTGGAAGACTGCCTGCAAAAGCAGGAACCGTTGACAGTTGATCTGGATCAGATGCAGAGCCGTGTGTTTTTGCGTCTGGTGAATTACGAACGCAATCAGGAGACGCTTGCAAACTGCCCGTATATTCCGTTTCATGATATGGCAATTACGTTCCGCTATCTTGTAAAGATGGACGAGGCGGGGATTGCGTCTGCGTTGATTGACTATGACAGCATGGAGAAGAGCGCATGTACAGTGGAAGAACTGTACTGTATGGCAAAGGAGAACACGATCCGGTTGTTTCCGCCATTTCTTATGCGGCTGGATGAGTTTTTGCGGACACGGTTTCCACAGGAACATGTGTATCCGGAGGAGCCGGAGGTCTATATCCTATCGAACCGGCAGTTTATCTATGGTGCGACGATGCTGCTCTACAAGGATGTGGTCGCCTCGTTTGCAGAGCAGATGGGAAAAAGTGTCTACATCGTGCCGTCGAGTGTGAACGAGCTGTTATTGTGTCTTACAGATGCAAAAAAAGAAAAGGAAATGTTAGAAAATACACTGCGGGAAGTCAATGAATTTGTAGTTCCCGACACGGAATTTCTGTCAGATGCGGTCTATTTTTACGATAAAGAATTGGGAAATATTGTAGGATAAATGCTTGACGAATGCACGTGTGTGTGCTATTGTTAAGACGCATTTTCAGATAGAAATGCGATTTTAAAAATTGGAGGATTGTCATGACAAAAGGTACAGTAAAGTGGTTCAACAGCCAGAAGGGCTTTGGATTCATCACAGACGAGAACGGCAAGGATGTATTCGTACATTACTCAGGACTGAACATGGAAGGTTACAAGAACCTTGAAGAGAATCAGAAGGTTGAGTTTGATGTTGTTGATGGCGAGAAGGGACCACAGGCTACAAACGTAACTGTTATCAAGTAGTTTAGCTTAATCAAGTAACAGGGTACCTATATTTTATAGATTCTGCATGCATTGTTATACTGAATTTTGAATTGGGATTTGTTATATTTATTGAGTGAAACAAAGTAGGAGTCACCGTGTAAAACGATGGCTCCTATTTTTGTATTTTATTGACAAAAACAGGCAAATGGCATAGAATGAACGTATGTAAAAAATAGGACGGAGAGGAATACTATTGGGGGACAGCTTTGTATCGAGAAAAGATAGAATAATTGCATCTGCAATCGAAATTATCAGCGAATCCGGATTATCAGCTCTTACAACTAAAAACCTTGCCCTGAAGGAAAATATGTCAGAGGCACTCATGTACAAATATTTTGGCGGCATTGATGAAGTGCTCGTGGAGGTGGTCGAAACATATTCAAAGTTTGACAAAGGCATTCGTCAGACGGTGCAGGCAAAGGATGCAACCTATGTGGAAAAACTGATCGATTATCTGGAAGCGTATGCAACCTATTATGATAACTATTATGCGATTTCCACATTGATGCTTCAGTATGAAGAACTGTTACATATCGTGGAGACGCGGGAGAGGATTGCATGGTGCATCACAGAACGTTTGGCATTTCTGGGAGACTTGTTTCAAAAAGCAATGGACGCCGGAGAAATCTCAGACGTCATTTCGGCGCCTGTGTTGGCAAACAATGTAACGGGTATGGCGATGAGTCATATATTGGAACGCAGAATTTCTTATCACAAGAAGTCGTTCAAGGAAGAATATATGGATAATATTCAGAAATGGATGCAGTTACTTCAGATAAAAAAATAAGCGTGAGAATAGGATTGGGAGGCAGTTTATGAAAGTATTAGTAGCAGAGGACGATTTGGCAAGTGGAAAATTTATGCAGAAGCTGTTGTCAAAGTATGGCGAAGTCGTACTGGCAAGAGATGGAATCGCGGCCGTGGATGAATTTGTAAATGCGGTCAGCACGAACGAACGGTTCGATCTGATCTGTATGGATATTATGATGCCAAAGATTGATGGATATAAGGCGCTGGCGTCTATCCGGGATGCGGAGCGGAAGCTTGGCACACCAAGAGACAAGCGCTGTAAGGTCATTATGATCAGTGCACTTGATGAAGGGTTTGATGCAAGTTATGCGAGTGATGATTATGAGGAGTACATGTGTAAACCGATTGATATCATGAAGTTTGACAGCCTGATTCGCAAGCTTGAGATCATCTAGGTAAAAACAAATGGATTTATTTGATTATATGAGAGAGACAAACATGAAGAAGGGCGAATCCCCGCTTGCAAAGCGGCTTCGGCCGACTTCATTGGACGAGGTAGTTGGCAGGAGCACATTCTTGGAAAGGATAAGCTGTTGTACCGTGTGATACAGGCAGATAAGCTCAGCTCGATTATCTTATATGTCCACCAGGGACGGGGAAGACAACGCTTGCGATGGTGATTGCCAATACGACGAGCGCGGTATTTAAGGAACTGAATGCGACGACTGCCGGGAAGAAGGATATCGAGCAGTGGTGAAGGAATCAAAAGATAATCTCGGAATGTATGGCAAGAAGACGATTCTTTTTGTGGACGAGATTCATCGGTTTAACAAAGCGCAGCAGGATTATCTTCTCCCGTTTGTAGAGGATGGAACAGTAATACTGATAGGCGCGACAACGGAGAACCCTTATTTTGAAGTGAATTCTGCGTTAATATCGCGCTCTTCTATTTTTCAGTTAAAACCGTTATCGAAGGAGAACATCAAGACGTTGATCCGGCGTGCAGTGACCGATACCGAAAAGGGTATGGGAAGCTATGACGCGGAGATTACGGAGGAGGCAGTTGATTTTCTGGCAGATATGTCGGAGGGCGATGCGAGACATGCACTGAATGCAGTTGAGCTTGGCATCCTGTCGACCGAGCGGAATCCGGAGACGGGGAAGATTGTGATAGATCTTCCTGTGGCGGAGGAGTGCATTCAGCGGCGCTCCATACGATATGATAAAGACGGAGATAACCACTATGACATTATTTCCGCGTTTATAAAAAGCATGCGTGGTTCCGATCCGGATGCCGCCGTGTATTATCTGGCAAAGATGTTATACGCAGGGGAGAGCGTGACATTTATCGCCAGAAGAATTATGATTTGTGCCAGTGAGGATGTCGGCAACGCAGACCCGCAGGCAATACAGGTGGCAACCGCATGTGCACAGGCAGTGGAACGTGTTGGTATGCCAGAGGCGCAGATCATATTGGCGCAGGCGGCAACCTATGTGGCATGTGCACCGAAGAGCAATGCGGTAGTCAATGCGATTTTCGATGCGATGCAGGCAGTGAAAGAGGTTGGAAACTGTCAGGTGCCGGTCTATCTCCGGGATGCGCATTATTCCGGGGCGGAAAAGCTTGGCAACGTTGGATACAAGTATGCACATGACTATGAGAATCATTATGTGGAGCAGCAGTATCTGCCGGATCAGTTAGTAGGGAGAACATTCTATAAACCGGGGAATCTCGGATATGAAAAGCATATACAGGATTGGTTTCACCTGATAAAAAAAGAAAAGTAAGAGGTATGGGAATGAAGAAAAAGGGAATCATCATTTTAATTGTAGTACTGCTTGTTCTTGCAGGCGCAGCCGGAGCAATTTATTATGTTCTGCATAATAAAAAGGCGTCAAACGAAGAGTTGGTATATGCCACAAAGATATCCGACTTAAATGGAGGATATGACCTGACAGAAAGCCGCTATATGGGAACGGTCGAGTCACAGGAGGTCAAGGGTGTAAACCGTGACAGTGACAAGAAGGTCAAGGAATTGTATGTGAAGGAAGAAGATGAAGTCAAGGCAGGTGACGTACTGTTTGAGTACGATACCGAGTCCATGGAGTTACAGCTTCGTCAGTTGGAGCTGGAGCTTACAAGCATCAACAATAACATTGCGACACTGAATCAACAGATTGCATCGCTTACGACAGAGAAGGCAGCAGCACCAGCGGAGGAGCAGTTAAGCTACAGCGCACAGATCCAGAATCTGCAGGCACAGGTCAATCAGGCCAACTATGATGCAAGTGCAAAGCAGCTGGAGATTGATCGTCAGAAGCTTTCTATGGAGAATACAAAGGTTGTTGCACCGATGGATGGTATCATCAAGACAATCAATGAGAACAATTCGACAAGCAGCTCGGATGATGATAGCAGCAATAGTAATTCAGATAATGGTTCAGATTCGACAAGCAACGCGTATATCACAATTATGGCAAAGGGCGATTACCGGATCAAAGCAACCGCAAGCGAACTGACAGTCCGCAGTATGTCAGAGGGACAGAGCATGATTATACGTTCCAGAGTGGATGATTCAACCTGGACAGGTACTGTAACGAAGATTGATCTCGAACATCCGGACAATGGAAACAACAATGATTATTATATGAGTTCAGGAACAACAGCAACAAAGTATCCATTTTATATCAGCCTGGACAGCACGGATGGTCTGATGCTCGGTCAGCATGTCTATGTGGAAGCAGACTATGGACAGGGTGACGTGAAGGAAGGTCTGTGGCTGGATGAATATTATATCATGCAGGAGGACGATGGTGCCTATGTATGGGCAGAAAATGCAAAGGGATACATTGAGAAGCGTAAAGTAGAACTTGGTGAGTATGATGAGAATATGATGCGGTATCAGATTCTGTCAGGTCTGACGGAGGATGATTATATTGCATATCCGGAAGATCGTGTCAAGGAAGGTATGAAGGTTACACATAACTATGAGGATGTTATGATCGATGATACAGGGGATGATGGAACCATCGATGACGGTTCTTATGATGACGGCGCTTATGACGACGGTTACACGGATGATGGTATTTTAGATGATGGCAGCATAAATAATATTGATGATGGTGCCAATACGGATGGCATTGATGGATCCGTGGAAGAAGCTGCACCACAGGATGAATCTGCGCCAGACAGCGATAGCGAGGTGGTGCAATAGTGTTACTGGAATTGAAAAATATCTATAAGAATTATATTCAGGCACGATGGAAGTGCCTGTACTGAAAGATATCAATCTCTGTGTAGAAGAAGGGGAGTATGTGGCGATTATGGGACCATCAGGTTCTGGTAAGTCCACGCTGATGAATATCATCGGATGCATTGATAAGCCAACTTCAGGAACCTATCTGCTTGATGATGTGGAGATTGAAAAGTGCAAAGATAAAGAACTTTCCGAAGTGCGCAACCAGAAGATTGGATTCGTATTTCAGAATTTTAATTTGCTGCCAAGACAGAGTGCACTTGACAATGTAGCGCTTCCGTTACAGTATGCGAAGGTGCCGATCAAGAAACGAAAACAAAAGGCAAAAGAAATGCTGGAGATGGTTGATCTGGCGGATCGTGTCAGCTTCAAGCCGACGCAGCTTTCCGGTGGACAGAAACAGCGTGTGGCGATTGCACGTGCGATGGTGGCAGATCCGAAGATTCTGCTTGCCGATGAGCCGACGGGCGCACTTGATTCCAAATCAGGTTTACAGGTGATGGAACTGTTTGATACACTGCATAAGCAGGGCGTGACAATTATTATGATCACACACTCTGACGAGATTGCGTCTTATGCAGATCGAGTTGTAAAAATCATTGATGGTGAGCTGTATGAGGGAGATGCCCAGCCGGTGACCGGAGGTGATGAGCATGAATAAGGCAAAGAAAATAATTATTATCGTTCTTTCCTGCGTGGTTGTGCTCGGTGGTATTTATTTTGCACTCCGCACCTTGAAGCAGAAGAATCAGAATAGTAAGACTGCAGGCGTGTATGCGGTCAGTGATATTGGATATGACGCTTCGGATATGTGGGATAACAGTACATTGAGTGGAAATGTGACTGTGAATTCTGAGCAGAAGGTCTATGTAGGAAAGACACAGTCCGTATCGGAGATCAAGGTAACGGAAGGTCAGAGCGTGAAAGCAGGTGATGTGCTGCTTGTGTATGATACAACTGCCAACGACTTACAGTTAGAACTGCAAAGATCGGAACTGGAGTTATCCCGCGTGTCGATTATTGATGCACAGCGTGAACTCGAGAAGTTAAAAGCAACTACACCATTAGAGGATATTCCGACAACAGAGGCACCGGCGACTCCGGTTGCAACAGGTTCAGATGCGCCACAGCCGGATCCGGATACAGATCCGGATGCAGATACGCCTCCGACAAGAGAGGAATTGAAGAATCAGATCGCGCAGAAAGAACAGGAAATCAAAACAATGCAGACACAGTACGAGATTGCACAGGTCAAGCTTCAGATGGAAGAGATGCAGAACGCAACCGGTGAAGTACTGGCGAATTTCGATGGCGTGGTAAAGAGCGTGATAACTGCGGATGAAGCAGCTTCGAGCGGAGATCCGGTTCTTGTTGTCAGTGCGGCAGATGGATATCTGGTCGAAAGCCAAATTGGTGAGCTTGCAATGTCAACGGTCAAGGTTGGTGATACCGTATCGATGTATTGCTATGATACCGGTATGAATTATGAAGGTACGATCACAGAGATTTCTACGTTCCCGGCGGATGGATATACGAATTACAATGGCAAGGTGGAAACCTATTATCCAATCAAGATTGCGTTAACTGATTCCACGGATGTCAGTCAGAATATGTATATGGAGATTACACTGAATTCCGGTTCGGAGGACACGAGTGGCGGTTTCTATTTGTCGAAGGCATTTATGAAACAGGAAGGAAGCAATTACTATGTCATGAAGGATGTTGATGGAAGATTGAAGAAAACCTACATTAAGGTTGGAAATAAGACATCCGGAGATGCTGTTCTGATACTTGGTGGTCTGACGATGCAGGATTATATTGCATTCCCATATCTCGATGAGGCAGTGGAAGGCGTAAAGACTGTACAGAAGTGACGGATGATCTGTATAATTGATAAGAAAGGAAATCAGTCTATGTTAGAAAATATAAGATTATCGTTCCAAGGTATTTGGCACATAAGATGCGTTCCCTTCTTACCATGCTTGGTATTATTATTGGTATTGCGGCAATTATTGCGATTGTATCAACAATCAAGGGAACCAGTGAGCAGATCAAAGAGAATCTGGTCGGCTCTGGAAATAATATTGTAAATGTAAAATTGTATCAGGGTGAATGGACCTATACATCCGGTGATTCTTCTACACCGGAGAATATGCCAATGGTCACAGATGATATAAAAAATGAGATTCTGGCAGTGGATGAGGTAACGGCTGTTGCATCTTACCGGTATGGCGCACTTTATGAAGGTATCAACAGCGGGACAAAGGATCTAGGCAATGCACCGGTTTATGGTGTAGATAAGGATTATTTCCGTGTGATGGGATATACCGTGCAGACCGGGAGACTGTTTGAGGATCAGGACTGGACGAATTATACCAAGGGCGTAATTCTGGATACCGTTGCAGCGAATACATTGTTTGCAAGTGAGAATCCGATCGGTAAGACCCTGGAGATCAAGGGCGAGCCGTTTATTATTGTCGGTGTTGTTGAACAGATTGATGGGTTTACTCCGAAGGTTACCAATATGAATGACTGGTATACCTACTATGGAAATACATCCTCCGGTCAGGTGTTTATCACAGATGTCAACTGGCCTTTGATCTTCTCGTTTGATGAACCATATAACTTGGTTGTGAAGCCGGCGGGTACAGATGCCATGACAAATGCAGGAAAGAAAACGGCGGATATCATGAATTCCTATATGCCAGCCACAAGCAGTGAGAATGTTTCGGAAGGCGGAACGGATGAAGATAGCAGCAGCTCTTCATTTAAGTATAAAAGTGAAGATCTTCTGGAGACTGCGAAGGCAATGCAGGAGGTCAGTGCATCGACAAGCCAGCAGCTCATATGGATTGCAAGTATTTCTCTTTTGGTAGGTGGTATCGGCGTTATGAATATCATGCTGGTATCTGTGACAGAACGTACGAGAGAGATAGGTCTGAAGAAAGCGTTAGGAGCTAGAAAATCAGTGATTTTGATGCAGTTCCTGACAGAGGCAGCTGTGCTTACAAGCATGGGTGGTATCATCGGAGTTGGCGCTGGCGTGGGACTTGCATATCTGATTTCTGATGTTGCATCGGTTCCGGTTGCAATCAGCGGAGCAGCGATTGCAATCTCAGTAATCTTCTCTATGGTGATTGGAATTGTGTTTGGATTTATTCCTTCGGTCAAGGCATCGAACCTGAATCCAATCGATGCACTTCGATATGAATAAGCAAAACGCTGCGGCGATGGAGAGAGCATGGAAGAAAAAAAGACAGAAACGTATGAACAAAGTATACGCAGACGCCCGATTTTACGTGTAATGGCGTGGGTGGGACTGGTTGTGATCTTTGCACTGATCGTATTGGTGATCGTGACCGGCGTGACGGGCAGCAAATATTTTATGCCGAGTCTGGCGCTGGTGATTATAGTACCGATACTCATTTATGTGGTGCTTTGGCTGGGAAAGGTTCTGCAAAATCACAAAAAGAATCGGTCTTGAAAAATAAAGGCTGGTTTGCTATACTAGATTGGATGAAAAAATGAAAGGAAAACACAGGATAACACTGTGTAGGTACGGTTATGAGTTTATTAACAGAATGGCGTGAGCATGCATATATCTTGATGACAGAACTCCAGAAGGAAAGGAGTTTTGGCTTGATTATTTCCAGAGAGAAAAGGCAATCTATGAGAAGATTCTTGAGAATCCGGTTGAGATCGAGGGCGGTACAGTCAAAGAACTGGCTGAGAAGTACGATATGAGCATTGAGCTGATGATCGGATTTCTGGATGGTATCGAGGACAGTCTGATCGTGCCAAACAAGGTCGATGAGCTGGAAGAAGATTCACAGGTAGCGCTTGGTTATGATCCAGAGAAGCTTTATATGAACATGGTAGACTGCAACGCAGAGTGGTTGTATACACTTCCACAGTGGGATAAGATCCTGACTCCTGAGAGAAGAAAGGAACTGTACAAGATCCAGAAGTCTTCCAAGACAATCGTAAAGCCGCCAAAGGTTGGACGTAACGATCCATGTCCTTGCGGAAGCGGAAAGAAGTATAAGAAGTGCTGTGGAGCGAATGCATAATATGAAATTAAACGAGGCACAATCCAAGGCGGTTTCGCATGTGGATGGACCTATGATGGTGATTGCAGGACCGGGCTCCGGGAAGACAACTGTAATTACAAAACGAATCAAGTATCTGATAGAATCTGCGGGTGTTTCACCCGCAGATATTCTTGTTATAACCTTTACACGGGCAGCCGCAGGGAGATGCAGCAACGCTTTCGTGCGATGACACCCGGAAAGGAATATCCGGTTCGATTTGGAACCTTTCATTCCATATTTTATTGGATTTTAAAAACTGCATATGGGCAATCCATGCTGCGTGTGATTTCCGAGGAAGAAAAGCGGGGGATCATCGAGCAGATTTTACATACGATGGAGCTGAGCTACGAGAACAAGGAAGAGATTGTAAGCAGTATTGTTTCACAGGTAAGCCTTGTCAAATGCGACATGATGGATGTGGAAAATTATTACAGTAAGGATATGCCAGAACATGCATTCCGGGAATTGTACCGACGGCTGGATGCAGAGTTAAAACGCAGGAAGCTGATCGATTTTGACGATATGATGGTACTTTGCTATGAACTATTAACAGCGCGACCGGATATTTTGGATAAATGTAGAAGTTTGTTTCCATATATCATGGTAGATGAGTTTCAGGACAGCAACCGGATTCAGTATGAGATTTTTCGGATGCTGGCAAATCCACGGCAAAATGCATGTATCGTCGGAGACGATGACCAGTCCGTCTATGGATTCCGGGGCGCAAGACCAGAGATCATGCAGCAGTTTCGCAAGGATTTTTCAAGTTGTGAGATTGTGTACCTCGGAGAAAATTACCGCTCCGATTACCGGATCGTGCAGGCGGCAACGCAGGTAATTGAGAAGAACCAGACGCGATATAAGAAGCAGTTAAAAGCAGTTTCAAAAGAACCTGGGATTGTACAGATGCATACCGTGAAGGATGAGGCGGAGGAAAACGAGTGTATCATACGGCGTATTCGGGAACAGTATCAGGCTGGAATCGCATATGAAAAACAAGCGGTGTTGTACCGGACAAATTTACAGCCGCGTCGCTTGCCTATAAGCTCAATCAATATAATATCCCATATACGTTGAGTGATGCATTGCCGAATCTGTTTGACCATTTTGCAGTGCGGTATGTGCTGGATTATATGCGGATTGCGATGGGCGATACCTCGCGGGCGACATTTTTAAGAATCATAAATAAACCGTCGCGCTATATCAGCCGGGACGCCTTGCTTGAAGATCCGGTTGATTATGATAAGCTGCGGTTTCGGCTCCGCAATAAGGAGTCCGTCGTCGAGAATCTGGATAAGCTGATGGCAGATGTAAAGATGCTTCGGAAGCTGCGTCCGTATCCGGCACTCAATTTCATACGGAATTTTATCGGTTATGACACGTATATTAAGGATTACGCGGAATACCGCCAGCTTGATGCATCGGAGATGTATGAGGTTTTAGATGAATTTGGATATATGATTAAAGATATGGAAAGCTACGCGGAGCTTTTTACATTTATAGATGAATACAAAGAGCAGCTTGCGAGACAGCAGGAGAAGAACCGGATGCGGAAGGGTGTCAATCTTATGACGATGCACAGTGCGAAGGGATTGGAATTTGACACGGTGTACATTCTCGATGCAGTGGAAGAGATTACGCCGTATAAAAAGGCAAAAACGGCAGCGGAACTCGAAGAGGAACGGCGGATGTTTTATGTGGCGATGACGCGGGCAAGACATGCGCTGCATATCTATGTACCGAGAACAATCGCAGGAAAGGCAAAAGATAAGAGCCGGTTTGTGGAGGATATTACATGGCAAAAGGAATCTTAAAAAAGGGAAAACTGGTTATGGTGCTTGCGGCGATTGGAAGCTGTCTGTGCCTGATTGGCTGTGCAGCAAAGGAAGATGCAACCGAAGCGGTAAATTATGCATCGGAGGATTCTTCCCTGACGTATGCAGTACATACGGAACTGGACGGACATGCGATAGAACTTCCGCAATTTACATCGACGCATGACAGTGCGGTGATCGAAGAATTGAATCAGGACATCATGGATGGACCGGGGGCAATTTATGAGAAAGACAAAGATGGAAAAGAGATCATCCCGGAGATCCGCACAACGGAATATAGCACGAATCAGTATTTACAAGTGGTTGTACGCTATGTCGAGTATCCGCTCGTCGGCGGCTATGGAGATATTGCAAGCTACAATTATGACCGGATTCAGGATAAGAAAATTACGCTCACAGATGCACTTGTGAAGAAAGAAACGACGCTCGATGATGTGCGGCAGATGGTAATTGACAGTTGTTTACGGATGAAAAAACTGTCAGACAAAGAAACATCCATCTACGGTGTGACAGTAGATGGATTTTCATTGGATGCAAATGATAATTGTACATTTTATGGAAATGTCGATCTGTGTCTGAACGGAACGACGCAGTGGTCATACATTTACAGCTTCCAGTTTGAAACACAGACAGTGGAAATCTATGACCTTACAGAATAGAGAAGCTTACATATCTTCGTAGGCTTCGTTATCTAAAAGCTCGTCGAACGCATCGGCAACGATCTCGTATTCCTCTTCGGAATCGATCATGCCAAGTTCGACGTCGTCGCCTTCCTTCTCTGTGTAACGGTAGAGGAAGACGTCGTCTTCTTCGTAGCCTTCTATGACTTTGTCCGGAAGCAATGCGATATACTGCTGACCTTCGACTGGGAAGATGGCAATGACACTGCAATGAAGCTCTGTGCCATCATCTAACACCATGTCTACATAGTCATCGTCGTCGGTATTATCGGTTGAAAATGATCTGTTTTTATCGTCCATAGTATGAATCTCCTTTACATTTTTTTTGATTTTGTATTGAAAAAGAAAAATCCTTGTCTATAATAGTTTAAGGGAATTTGTATCATAGGTCAACTATAAAATAAGGGAAAGAGAAAAAGGAAAGAAACGTGAAACAAGTATTACAATATTTCAAGAATTACAAATGGAAAGCAATTTTAGCACCATTATTCAAGATGTTAGAAGCGGCCTTTGAGCTTTTGGTACCGCTCGTTATGGCGGCAATCATTGATAATGGTATTGCAGGAAATGACAAACCATATATTTATAAGATGGCATTTGTCATGGTTGGACTCGGCGTAATTGGACTTGGATGTTCCATCACAGCGCAGTATTTTTCAGCGAAGACGGCAATGGGAATCGGAAAGGAAATCCGGTATGATCTGTTCAAGCATATCGAGACACTTTCCTATACAGAGATCGATAAGCTCGGTAGTGCGACACTTATCACACGTATGACAAGTGATGTCAATCAGGTGCAGACAGGAATCAATATGTTCCTGCGCCTGTTTATGCGTTCACCGTTTATCGTATTCGGTGCAACGATCATGGCGTTTTCTGTGAATGCGAAGGCGTCGCGTGTGTTCTTCATCACGCTTCCGGTTCTGATCGTGATCGTATTTGGAATCATGCTTGTTTCGATTCCTTTATATAAGAAAGTACAGAGCAAGCTTGACACAGTGACATTGAAATCCAGAGAGAATCTGTCCGGTGTGCGTGTCATCCGTGCATTTAATCAGGAGAAGAAGGAAAAAGAGGAGTTTGCCGAGGTAACGGAAGCGCTGACGAAAGGACAGCTTTTCGTCGGAAAGATTTCTTCTTTCTTAAATCCGCTGACCTACGCAGTCATTAACCTGTCGATTGTAGCCCTGATCTGGGGCGGCGCAAAGCAGGTAGATCTCGGTATTTTAAAGCAGGGACAAGTATATGCGCTTGTAAACTACATGTCACAGATTCTGATTGAGCTTGTGAAGCTTGCAAATCTGATTATTACAGAGACAAAGGCAGTTGCCTGTGCGAACCGTCTCGGTGCGATCTTCGAGACGACAAGCAGCCAGATATATGAGACTGCACCCGTGGAAGCAGCCGGCGGTACAGCGATTCCGAAGGTGGAGTTTGTCGATGCAGGTCTCACGTATGCGGAGGCAAAGGAATCTTCTATCGAGGCTTATCGCTGAAGGTGAAACGTGGCGAGACGATTGGTATTATCGGAGGTACCGGCTCTGGTAAGTCCACACTTGTGAATATGATCCCACGTTTCTATGACTGTACGCAGGGAAGCATCAAGATCGACGGTGTGGATGTAAAAGAATATCCGAAGGAACAGTTGATTGAAAAGATTGGTGTCGTTCCACAGAAGGCAGTGCTGTTTTCTGGAACGATCGCAGATAATATCCGCTGGGGCAAGGAAGATGCAACGAACGAGGAGATCGAGGAAGCGCTTTCGATTGCACAGGCGGAGGATTTTGTGCAGCAGAAGGACGGAGGTATCGGGTTTATGCTGAACCAGGGTGGTAAGAACCTGTCCGGTGGACAGAAGCAGAGACTGACGATCGCGCGTGCGCTTGTGAAAAAGCCGGAGATCCTGATTCTTGATGACAGTTCTTCCGCACTTGACTATGCGACGGATGCCGCTCTCCGGAAAGCAATCAAGGAGAAGACCGATCACACAACCGTATTCCTTGTATCGCAGCGTGCATCATCCATTATGTATGCAGATAAAATCGTCGTTTTGGACGATGGTAAGATCGCAGGCATTGGCAATCATGATACATTGATGAAGGATTGTCCGGTATATCAGGAGATCTACGCATCCCAGAACAAGGAGGTGAAGGCAGATGTCTAAGGATAAGAAAAAGAAGCTGCAGGGCTTTGATAAAGCTGTGTTGAAGCGTGTATTGACACACATCAAGAAATACCGTATTCTGGTCATCCTTTCGTTTGTCTGTGCGATGATCACTGTTGCCTCTACCTTGTATGCACCGATTCTGACCGGTGATGCAATCGACTTAATCGTCGGAAAAGGTCTGGTTGATTTCGATGGAATCAAGGACATCATCTATACATTTTTGATGGTAACCGTTGTGACAGTGATTTCACAGTGGTTTATGAATATTATTAACAATCATATCACGTATTCCGTTGTGCGGGATATCCGCATCGAAGTGTTTAATCATATGGAGGAGCTTCCGCTTTCCTATATTGATTCGCACAAGCATGGCGATATCGTGAGCCGTATCGTGTCGGATATCGACCAGTTTGCAGACGGACTTCTGATGGGATTTACACAGCTGTTCACCGGAATCGTAACGATTCTGGCAACGCTTGGATTTATGATAGCTGTAAATGTACCGATCGCGCTGGTTGTAATTGTATTGACGCCACTTTCCCTGTTTGTAGCATCGTTTATTGCGAAGCGTACCTATCATCTGTTCCACCGGCAGTCTGAGACGCGTGGAGATATCACATCGCTTGTTGACGAGATGATCGGGCAGCAGAAGATTGTGCAGGCATTTGGCTATGAGGACGATGCGTTAGACCGTTTTGAGGAGATCAATGACCGTCTGGAGAAAGACAGCATGTCAGCAACCTTTTATTCGTCCATTGTCAATCCATGTACGAGATTTGTCAACAACCTTGTATATGCGGCAGTTGGTATCATCGGTGCGGTTTCCGTGATTTCGACCGGATTTACCGTTGGACAGCTTACCTGCTTCTTAAGCTACGCAAACCAGTATACGAAACCATTTAACGAGATATCGAATGTCATTACCGAGCTTCAGAATGCGATGGCGTGTGCCGGACGTGTGTTTGAGCTTTTAGATGAGACGCCGCAGGTACCGGAGAAGGAGCATGCCCATGTATTAACGGATACGAAGGGTGCAATCGAGATTAAGGACGTGAATTTCTCCTATGTAAAGGATAAGACGCTCATCACGAACCTGAATCTCTCTGTAAAGCCGGGTATGCGTGTGGCAATCGTTGGACCGACCGGATGCGGAAAGAGTACACTCATCAATCTTTTGATGCGGTTTTACGATGTGGATACCGGATCTATTTCGGTTGACGGTACAGATATCCGTGACATGACGAGAGACAGTCTGCGAGAAAACTATGGTATGGTATTGCAGGAAACATGGTTAAAGAGCGGTACGATTCGTGAGAATATCGCTTATGGAAAGCCGGATGCAACGGATGCGGAGATCATACAGGCAGCGAAGCTTGCGCATTCCGACAGCTTTATCCGTCGTCTGCCACAGGGCTATGACACGGTGATCGCTGAGGATGGCGGCAATCTTTCACAGGGTCAGAAACAGCTTTTGTGTATCACACGGGTGATGCTGTTATTGCCGCCGATGCTTATATTAGATGAGGCGACTTCTTCCATTGATACACGTACGGAGATCCGGATCCAGAAGGCATTTAACTGTATGATGCAGGGCAGAACGAGCTTTATTGTTGCACACAGATTGTCAACAATCCGCGAGGCAGATGTAATCTTAGTTATGAAGGATGGAAATATCATCGAGAAGGGAAACCACGACCAGCTTATGGCACAGAATGGCTTCTACACGAATCTGTACAATTCACAGTTTGCACACTAAGCTTTTGCTTGACAAACCGCGGATTGCATGACATATTTGAAAAAGAAAAATGGAACGATCGCAGGAGGAACAAACAGGTATGAAGATTTTTAATACACTCACCAGACATAAGGATGAATTTCATCCGATCAACGAGGGCAAGGTAGGTATCTATGTCTGTGGACCAACCGTATATGACTATATTCACATCGGAAATGCAAGACCGATGATCGTGTTTGATACATTGCGCAGATATTTTGAGTACAAGGGCTATGAAGTAAACTATGTGTCAAACTTTACCGATGTCGATGACAAGATCATCAAGCGCGCGAATGAAGAAGGTGTGGATGCGTCTGTGATTTCCGAGCGCTACATCGCAGAGTGCAAGAAGGATATGGCAGCGCTTCATGTAGAAGAAGCAACGACACATCCGCAGGCAACGAAGGAAATCCCGGACATGATCGCAATGGTAGAGACGCTGATTGAGAAGGCTATGCATACGAAGTAAATGGAACCGTATATTTCCGTACGAGAAGTTCTCTGATTATGGTAAGCTTTCTAAGAAGAATATTGACGATCTGCGTGCCGGAAACCGTGAACTTCTTGTATCCGGTGAGGATGAGAAGGAAGATCCGCTTGATTTTGTACTCTGGAAGCCGAAGAAGGAAGGCGAGCCATCATGGCCATCTCCTTGGGGCGATGGAAGACCAGGCTGGCATCTGGAGTGTTCGGTTATGTCGAAGAAGTATATTGGCGATGTCATTGATATTCATGCCGGTGGAGAGGATTTGATCTTCCCACATCATGAGAATGAGATCGCGCAGAGTGAGGCAGCCAATGATACAGAGTTCGCACGGTACTGGATGCACAATGGATTTTTGAAGATCAACAATGAGAAGATGTCCAAGTCACTCGGTAACTTCTTCACGGTAAGAGAGATTGGCGAAAAGTATGATCTGCAGGTGATTCGTTTCTTCATGCTTTCCGCACATTACAGAAGCCCGCTTAACTTCTCATCAGAGCTTGTGGAAAGCTCTAAGAATGGACTGGACAGAATCCGCACATCAGCATCAAAGGTAGAAGAAGCAATCAACAACAGTACGGTTGCAGATATGACCGAGGCAGAGACAAAGCTGGCAGAGGAGATTCCAGCGTTTGTGAAACGCTATGAAGATGCGATGGAAGATGACTTAAATACAGCCGATGCGATTTCTGTTATCTTTGAGCTTGTAAAATTCGCAAATACAAACGTCGAGGCTGGTGTAACAAGCAAGGCATTTGCACAGAAGATCTATGATACGATGAAGCAACTGATGGATATTCTTGGTATTGATATCAAGGAGCAGGAGGTGCTTTTAGACGAGGAGATCGAGAATCTGATCGAGGAACGTCAGGCAGCCAGAAAGGCAAAGAACTTTGCGAGAGCGGATGAAATCCGTGATCTGCTCACAGAGAAGGGAATCATTCTGGAGGATACCAGAGAAGGTGTAAGATGGAAGAGAGCGTAAAGACCGAACAGGTAAATGCATATCAGTACTCGCCACTTGCGCTTGCGTATATGGGTGACAGTATATTGGATCTGCTTGTGAAGAAATATTTTGTCACACATTCCAACATGCAGCCACATAAGTATCATGTGGAGGTCAGCAAGATCGTTAAGGCGGTGAATCAGGCAGATTATATCGATCAGATCATGGAAGAACTGTCAGAGGATGAGCTGGATGTCTACAAGCGTGGCAGAAATACGAATACTCATTCCAAGGCGAAGAATGCCACGATGGGACAGTACCGCAAAGCAACGGGATTAGAAGCCCTGTATGGATATCTGTATCTGAAAGGGATATGGAACGACTGCAGTATTTTGTGAATGGTATGATTAAACAGTATCTCGCGGGCAAAGAACAGTAAAGGAAAACAAAATGAGTGAGAATAAGAATATTATAAATGAACAGGAACCGCAGGACGACCATATGATTGAAGGCAGAAATGCGGTGTTAGAGCGTTTCGTGCCGGAAAAACAATCGACAAGCTGTATATTCAGGATGGTCTGCGCGATGGCGTGATTTCATCCATCTTACGTGATGCGAAGAAAAAGATGTGATCGTAAATTTGTGAGCAAGGAAAAGCTTGATCAGATGTCTCCAGACCGGAAGCATCAGGGTGTGATGGCAATTACAGCGGCATTTTCATATGCGGAAGTG
>ENA-OQEN01000369-OQEN01000369.1-human-gut-metagenome-genome-assembly--contig:-NODE-369-length-19657-cov-2.690425_pt1 | contig 19657 bp, 21 predicted proteins | sample MGYA00242791_ERZ504627 | MGnify/ENA primary metagenome ERZ504627 (study PRJEB26092, sample SAMD00036316) | human gut metagenome | host: Homo sapiens | study: EMG produced TPA metagenomics assembly of... | reverse complement strand
CAGATACATACAAGGTTATCTAGATTTCCTGCTTCTTAAGAAGCAGGCTAAGTATACATTCAAGAGAAAGGAAATGGCATCTGAGATTCTAAGAATGATGATGGATACTGAGGCTTTCAGTAATGAATGGTAAGAGCTACACCTATGCCTATTTCACTTAAGGAAGCATATTACGAATATCGTTACGGTATTTTGCTGAATAAGATAACCTAAAGCAACAATTTACTTAAAAAGAGCGTTATTTAATGACAAATCCAGGATATATGCTTGGTACAATCTTAGTAGGTATTGCGATGGTATTTTCTTTATATTGTCAGGCAAAGATTAAGTCGACTTATGCGAAATATCGTCGTAGACCAAATAGCCGTGGGATTACTGGGGCGCAGGTTGCAAGGGAAATATTAGATTCTCATGGTATGACACATGTTCCTGTCTATGAAGTGAAAGGGGAATTATCTGATCACTTTGATCCTTCCAATAATAGTGTCAGTCTTTCTAGTGATATTTATCATGGTACAACAATTGCCGCTTGTGCTGTTGCGGCTCATGAATGTGGTCATGCTATTCAATATCATGAAAACTATATGCCAATAAGAGTAAGAAATGCGATTATTCCATTATGTAATGTAGGTAACTATTTGGGATGGATTGCGATTATGATTGGTCTTGCTTTAGGTTCTACAAGGCTCGCTTTCTTAGGATTCTTCTTAATGTGTGGTATTTTAGCTTTCCAGATTATTACATTACCAGTAGAAATTAATGCCTCTAAAAGAGGACTTGCGATATTACAAGCACAATATTTAAATGAAAATGAGTATGCTGGTGCATGGCAGATGCTTTATGCTGCCGCATTAACTTATGTTGCTGGTGTATGTGCGACTCTTGCAAGTATGCTAAGAATTCTATTTATGATTTTAAGCAGTTCTAATAGAGATTCAAATTAATGAATCTCTTTTTTTTGTCCTAAATGCGCTATAATAGTGGCACTATGGAGGTCAATATGAATTATAATAAGAAAGACAATAATTGGATATATCGTGTAATTATCGCATTATTAGTGGTTATTCTTGTTTTTGTTTCTTTCTGTATGTTAAATATACATGTTCCTTATTTCAATCATGAAAATAACATCGCATTAGAAAGAAACAAGATTATTAATAAATATAAGCTAAACTATGATGATTATTTTAATGAATATAACAGCTCTAAGACCTACTATATCATTCGTATTAAAGATAAGAAGAAAAAGAAAGTTTACCAGGTCTACAATACTCAATATAAATTAGTAGATTCTTATAGTGGTTCTGTTGCAAAAAAGAAAGATGTCATTCATACAATCAATAATGAATATAAAGTAAATGTCACTGATTTAACAATAGGATATGAAAATGGAGATCTTGTTTATTTTGGTAAATACCAGAACGATGCTCATCTCTATTATTTCTATTATTCTTTAGATGAAGGAAAGTTTGTGAAATATTATCGCCTATGAGTACACAAATACTTACAGATTATCAATGTATAGACTTCAAGAAACTTCTCTTGCTGAAGGGAAAGTCTATAGGACTAACAGATCAAGAAACACATATATTATTGTTGATGATGACCTTGAGTGAATTAGGGGTAAGACCTATTTATCCTCAAAAAGTGGCTGAATTTTCTTCATTATCTATTAAAGATATTGATGATATCATGATAGGCCTTGTAGATCGTCATTATCTAGATAGAATTAATTTAAAAATTGATTTTAAACCTTTAGAAAAGCTATTGCTTGGAATAAAGGTTGAAAAGAAGGAAGAAGTAAACCTTGTAGAAGTATTCGAAGATGCGTTTGGACGTACAATGAGTACTTTGGATATTGAATATATCAATCAGTTTAAAAGAACTGGTTACGATGATGAGATGATTGTATCTGCTTTAAAAGAAGCCGTAAAATCAAATGCGCTCTCTTTTAGATATGTAGAGAGAGTATTAGAAAACTGGGCTCATTCTAAGAATTATATTAAGAAATATCAAGAAGAAGAGCCAGAGGTCAGTGAAGAAGTAAGAAATTATAATTGGTGGGAAAATGATTAAAACAAAACAAGATAGAATACTTAATACATTTGATGAGATGTTTCCTGATGCACGTTGTGTACTGAATCATTCTAATAACTTAGAATTGCTTGTCGCAGTGATGTTATCTGCCCAGACAACAGATGAATCAGTCAATAAGCTTACATCGCATCTTTTCCAAAAATATAAAACAGTAGATGATTATGCGAATGCATCACTGCCTGAATTGGAGTCAGATCTTCATTCTATAGGGCTTTATAGGAATAAGGCAAAGAATATCAAGGCTATGGCTATGGCCCTTCAGGCACGCTTTAATGGCGTTGTACCAGCATCTCATGATGCTTTAATATCTTTACCAGGAGTAGGAAGAAAGACTGCCAATGTTGTTATGGCAGAAGGATTTGGTTATCCGGCTATTGCGGTAGATACACATGTTGAGCGTATCTCTAAAAGACTAGGATTTGCGAAACCAGATGATACAGTCCTCACTGTAGAAAAGAAATTAATGAAGACTATTCCTAAGATAGATGGATTAAAACACATCATCAGATGATCTTCTTTGGACGATACCATTGTAAGGCAATGTCACCTCATTGCAAGGAATGTCCTTTAGTAGATCTCTGCAAAGAAAAGAATAAGAAACTATAAAAGAATCCTTTGTTTTGGGATTCTTTTTTCAATACACAAAAAAGGATTCCGTTTGGAATCCTTTTAATTATAAAGAAAACCATACGCTATGCGTATGGTCGAAAAAACTTTCAGAGATGGTGAGAAAAAAACCTCCAATAATATAATAAAAGTGGCTGGCAACCGCAAGAATTATAATCAGAGGAGGACTCTCAATGAGAGATGATAATACCTTATCACACACAACGTATAATTGCAAATATCACATAGTCATTATACCAAAGTACGGAAGAATGGTAATATACAGAAAATTAAGAAAAGATATAGGAGCTATTCTCAGAGCAGTAGCAGAAAGAAAACCAGGAGTTGTAATTCATGAGGCTGAGGCATGTCCTGATCATATACATATGTTGATGACGATACCACCAAAATATAGCGTATTGTCTTTCATGGGTTATCTGAAAAGCAAATCAACACTGATGACTTTTGACAGACATGCGAACATGAAATATAAATATGGAAACAGAAAATTCTGGGCGAAAGGATATTATTGTGTGACAGTAGGACACAATGAAGAAGCTGTAAAACGATATATAAGAAATCAATTACAGGAAGATAGACTTTCGGATCAGATGAGCATGAAGGAGTTTATTGATCCTTTTACAGGAGATAAAACTAAATGAAAAAACCCTTTTAGGGGTTATAGGTAAACGTGTTGTGGTTGTCAGTCTTCAGTAGTCGAAGGACTCGCACAACGACATGCCCTTACAGGGCGGGTTCATACCACTGATTTTATCAGTGGTTATGATCATCATGTTGACATTCATCTGTCTGTACTGTAAAACGAATAGAACCAATATATTTAGATTCTCCACTTGCACTCTTTTCAGTGAAAGTAATCACATATGATCTACCACATGATAAACCACTGATTGTCGCACCACTGCCACAGCTTACTGTCTGACTATTACCATTACATGAAACTATCATTGTATGACCGCTAGGACCAGATGTGCTGACATTGACAGATGTTGCTGAAATAGTAGAACCATTCGCAACTGCTGTACCGTTCGCATTGACACTAAATCTTGCAGTACCTAGTTCACTTGTTTCGCTACTAGATAATCTCACTGACTTCTTATTAGAAGTTGTGTCACCGCTCTTTAGTTTATAATAACCAGTCACTGTATAAGTTTTTCCTGATTCAGCACGGTATTCAAGTGTACCGCTTGTTGAAGATAATGTTTCAGTTCTAGAAGAAGAACCATCACTGATTTCTACAACACAGCTGATTTTACCTTCAAATTCAGGATCATAAGAACCGAATGTGACAGAAATTGAATTGTTGGAATTTAAAGAAGCGTTAAATGATTTCAATTCAGGTACTTTATATTCATCTGCATAAGAAGAACCATCATCCACACCACTAGGGCCATGACCTTTAACAAACCATGCAGTAATAATCTTATCTGATGGTGTAGAAGAACTTGGAGAAACATAAGGATATGCACCCTTAACCATACGTGCCTGTTCAACACTGCTTGGTGTTTCGTAACTATTCTGTAACTTACGAGTTGCAAGCTTTTTCGCAATCTTTGCAGCAATAGCCTTTGCATCATTCATACCACTTGCAAGATACTTATGTTTCTTTGTAGATATTTCTCCAGGAAAACCATTCCAGCAAGCCCATGCATAATCAGGTGAATAAGCACATAACCAATGGTCTTTGTCCTTACCAGCAAGTGCAGGGATCGTTGCATCGAAGTTTGAAGTACCAGTTTTAGCACCAATCTGACTTCCAACATCGAATGCTGAATAACTGTTATTACTCTTAACATAGCTTGTCATAACCTGACGAAGTAAGAAAGCAGTAGAATCTTTCATACCTTCACTTGCCTGTTTCTGGATATCATCATCAACGTTGATTGTTTCACCAGTTGTATTAATGACAATCTTCTGGATTGTATGAGGTTTGATATAAGTACCACCATTTGAGATTGCTGCATAAGCGGCTGCCTGCATTGTAGGAGTTGTACCATATTTCCATCCACCGATGGCATAGTTCAAATTGAAATCTTCATCGTCCATGTTATAACCAAGACCCTTTAAGAAGCTTACAACTTGATTATTACCAACCTTTTTCACAACACTATTTAAAGTATGGATGGCTGCTAAGTTCCAAGAATTTGCGAGTGCATCTTCTAGAAGTACATCATCATGGTAGTTGTTATCCCAGTTCTTTGGATGCCAGCTGCTTGAGTGAATTCTGAGTCATCTACTGTATGTCCACTAGACCAGTTCAGATATTCAAATGCTGTTGCATAGTCAATAATAGGTTTAATAGAAGAACCTGGCTGTCTTCTGTTTTTTAATGTATAAGCATAATCTAGATAAGTTGCATCTGAGTTATTCGCACGATAATTCTTTGCAGACATGAGCCGATAATACGTCCAGTTTTTGATTCAAGTACTGAAGCAGCTGCCTGCATATCACGATCAGTGAATCTATAATTCTTACTTAATGATACATCATCAAGATACTGCTGCATATCATGATCCATATAGGTATAGATTGTCATCTTAGTTTTGTTAGGATCATAACCTAACTCTTTTACTTCTTGAGTAACACGATCAACATAAGAAGCATATTTACCATTTGTCTGAACTGGATCATTCTTTAAAATGTTTTCTACTTTTACGTTCTTCGCATCGTCTCTCTCTTTTGCAGTGATATATCCATGATCATGCATTAAGTTAAGAATGATATTTCTTCTTTTTGTTGCAAGAGTTAAATTCTTGAATGGGTCATATGAGACTGGTGAGTTAATAGTACCAGCAAGTAATGCGGCTTCTGGTAAAGTTAACTGATCAGGACTTTTACCAAAATAATAGTAGCTTGCCCCATAAATACCAATAGAACTATTTGACTTACCGAAATAGATCTTATTGAGATAAAGTTCAAGTACTTTCTGTTTAGTAGTCTGCTGAGTCGCTTCAATTGAAAGGATGACTTCTCCAACTTTTCTTTCAATTGTTTTTTCTGCATCTGGATAATATGTTTTTTTGATTAGCTGCTGCGTAATTGTAGAACCACCGGCAACAGTATGACCAGCTAAGATATTTGTCATAAATGCTTTGATAATACGTGGAATATCAAAACCATTATGTACAAAATAACGTGAGTCTTCTGCAGAAATAACAGCATCAATCATAACTTCAGGAATATCATCATAACTTACATATTTCCCAATTGAACTGCCATACTTGTAATATGTTTCTCCATCTTGAGAAACCTGAGAAGAGTAGGAAGTTGTTGTAAGATTATCAATATCAAAATTGCTGATTTGTTGATAAATCTTGAATCCAAGGTAACCACTACCGCTCGCTACAAGAACACATAATGCGATAATACATATTTTGATTGTTTTCTTTATTTGTTTTGCGTTCTTGGTTGATTGAACCTTCATAAAGTATCCTCCTTAAGGTAAAATTCATCGATTACATCTAAATAGCCAATCTAGCTGGTAGCCCTGCTTAATAAGATGTCCACTTTCTTTCACTTCATCATAACTTATATGCTGCTTCTTGTCATGAAAAAAGCGCTCTATCATAATTGAAGCATCCAGTAAATAGACTTCGCCCACAGATGTAAAGGCAATAATAATAAAGGCAATTCCTCCATGACGCTGCACACGTTCAAGATGATTGATCTGATGCTCTGAAATATTACGAAAAGGAAATCGTAATGATTTTGTTTCTTTGGCTTCAAAATCAATATATCTGCCTTTATAAATACCATTATAATCCGTAGTAGATGGCGCCTGGTAATATGCCTCAACTATACGGGCTTTATTTCGTGAAGGATAATCGACTTTTACAATCTGGATAGGCGTCGGTTTTTTATAGATGACAGCCTGATCAACAGATAAGTAATAGGTGTTAGATAGGTTGATGTCTTCTTCTAAGCTCATTCCACGAAAAGCAGTATAGTGTTTACTTGTAGAATTCTTAGGAATAGACACATTAACCGATGCCTTTTTCAGGTTTGGATAATTAACCATACTATTTCTCCTTTACCAAATCATTATAACATATTATTATTCAAAAAAAATGAAAAATGACTGAATCAGATTGATGAATAGGCAGAAAATCGCTAAGATATTCTGAGAAGGTGATAAAAAATGAAATATCGTAAATGGATTTGTATGCTATGTGCCATTTTTTTTTTGCTGAGTGCATGTGCAACAAAAGAACCAGTCAAAGAAGAAAAGAAGAAAGTTGTTTCTATTCCACAGCCCACACTTAATACTGAAGATGTTTCTGCAGTGGTGATGGATGCTGATACTGGAAAGGTCTATTATACAAAAAATGAACAGGAATCACGTTATCCTGCTTCTACTATTAAACTCTTAAGTGCTCTCGTTGCGATTGATTATTATAAGGATAATGACGAACTGACTACAAGTAATATTATGTCTTTACCAGATCGTGTATTTATTCATACAGCACCAGTTTATGATGGTGAAAGAATTCCTTTTAAAGATGTGATCCATGGAATGCTTTTAAAGAGTTCTAATGAAATGGCTCTTACCCTGGCCGAGAATTATAAGGGGGGCTATGATGGATTTATTGAAGCAATGAACAAGAGGGCTAAAAAGATTGGCTGTACGAAAGTAGATGTTTCTAATCCTCATGGACTAAGTTATGCAGATAAAGGATGGCTAAAAGAAACATGCAGTACAAAGGATATGGCACTTATTGCAAAAGAATTCTATAAGAATAAGAAATTAAGAAAAATCATTTCTACAGAAAGCTATATCTTTGAATCCAATCCGAATCGTGAAATGAAGAATGTAATGATGACACAGAAAGATTCTACTTATTATGATAAGAGAGTTATTGGTGGTAAAACAGGCTTTACAAATCTTGCGGGCAGATGTCTTGTTACTTATTCTAAAGTAAAAAAGAAGACAATCATTACAGTTGTCTTTAAAGAAAACACACGTGGAGAAACTTATACAGATACAAAGAAGCTTCTTGACTATGTCAACGATTTATTAGCAGCATAAATAAAAATGCTGCTTTTTTTTAAGCAACATGAAGTAAAGTGCGAATTAGATCATAAAGATAAGGTTTATACTCTTCAATAGAACAAGGAATTTTATTTACTATACAGCTAAAGCATGTCGATCCAACAAGTTCTACAATAGTAAAGAATGTAATATCAATATTTTCAATATTTAGATTCTCTCTTTCAATGCCATCTTTAAATAATTCATAAAGACTCAAATGATCTGTTTCTTCTAGAATCTTTGTAAGTTCCTGAGAATAAACACCAAGAGATAAATCTTTATTCATTAAAGTGAGAATTGTTGGATTAGCAACAAGGGCATTAATAACATGATCAATAATAAATATTAAAGAATCTGCAAAATGAGTAATCTCGTTATGTTTTTTAACTCTTTCATTGCATTATTGAAAAGTTCGCTGCTGATTTCCTGAACTATCTGATTCCTAATATCATATTTATCTTTGAAATATAAATAAAAAGTACCTTTTGCGACTTTTGCTTTATTTACGATATCAGAAATAGATGTATTATTAAAATTCCTTTCAGCAAATAGCGCAGTTGCACTTGCTAGAAGACGTTCCCTTTTTTCTTCTTTATTTTTCTCTATTTTAGATTTAATATCAGTCAGAGCATTCATATAAATACCTCCTTCAATAATTATACTAGCAGTTGACCGAAAGTCAATTTTAACCATCACAACTAAAAAGAATAAATTCATTGTGATGAATTCACTTACACTTACATTCTTTGAAATATTGAAAACGTATACATCGAAAAAGTGTGAATTTATCAACCAAATTTTAAAAAATTTTTTATTTAAAACGCAAATATTTTATTGTATTTGGGAAATGATTATACTATACTTCTAAGTATAGGAGAGTGAAATAAATTATGGCAATGACAGATTATTTAAATGACATGCTGCTCAGGGTAACCGTAAGGTTGTTCTAGTTGGTACAGGTTTTGTAGGTATGAGTATGGCTTATACTTTAATGAACCACAAGGGTATTGACGAATTAGTATTAGTAGACGTTAATACTGAAAAGGCAGAAGGGGAAGCAATGGACTTAGTTCATGGTTTACCATATGCAAACGGTAAATTAAAGGTTTATGCAGGTGATTATTCTGACTGTGCAGATGCAAACGTTATCGTTGTAACTGCTGGTGCTGCTCAGAAACCAGGTCAGACAAGACTTGAATTAGTTGCAATTAACACAAAGATCATGGCTTCAGTTGGTAAGTCTATTAAAGAATCAGGATTCAATGGTGTTATCGTAGTAGCATCTAACCCATGTGATATCATGACTTACGTAATGCAGAAGGCTACTGGTCTTCATCCATACCAGGTTCTTGGTTCAGGAACTATGCTTGATACAGCAAGATTAAGATATGAAATTGGTAACTTCTTCGAAGTAAACCCAGCTTCAGTTCACGGTTATATCATGGGTGAACATGGTGATAGCTCATTCGTATCTTGGACAAACGCATATATCGGATGTAAATCACTTCTTGAAGTAGTAGAAGAAAGAAAAGTACCATTTGATCAGTTACAGAGAATCTACGAACAGGTTAGAGATGCAGCTTATGAAATCATCAACAAGAAGAGAGCTACTTACTATGGTATCGGTATGTCTCTTGCAAGATTAGTAGATGCAATCTTAAACAACGAAAATACAGTTCTTCCATTATCATGCTACCTTGAAGGTCAGTATGGTCATGAAGGTTTATATATCGGTGTTCCAGCAATCATCAACAGAGCAGGTATCCGTGAAATCTTAACATTACCTTTAACTGAATCTGATCAGGAAAAATTTGACAAATCTTGTAATACTTTACAGGAAATCATTGATACTACTGTAAAACCTATTCTTGAAGGAAAAGCATAACATTGATTTTCACTTAAACTCTTAGCTCGCGCCTGGGAGTTTTTTTTGCTTACATTAAATTAAGGTTTATTATAGGAGAAATGTGCTATAATACATGAACGAGGAGGAAATTTCATGAATAACAATGAATTTGAATACAGTGAAAAAACAAGACGCCGTGTTAGAGTTTTTAAAAGAATCTTATCTTTTATTGTTCTTATTCTTGCAATTGCCACAATGGTTGCTTTATTCTATGTAAAAAAAGAAAAGATGCGCGTGCAATTGTTCTTTTCACTATTACAATATATTGCGATGAGTATCGTTTTGATCTCACCAAGACTCTTGAAGAAGTTTGCAAACTTTGAAGTACCAGTTGAAGTACATATCAGTGTTACAGCTTTTGCTTTTTTAGGATTAGTACTTGGTGATGGTTTAAACTTCTATGGAAAAATAGCCTGGTGGGATTCATTACTTCATTTCACTTCAGGAATCATTCTTTCATTTATCGCTTTATGGTTGCTACAGATGTTAGTCATGCGTACTAAATATCTATTTATGCACCGTGCATTATTATATATATTTGTTGTTGCTTTCTCACTTGCTGTAGGGGCTGTATGGGAATTATGTGAATATACAGTTGATGATATCTTCCATACCAATAACCAGCAATATATGGCAACAACACGTGCAACAATTGTATCAAGTGATGATGAACCATTAGAAGGACATGAAGCACTCGCTGATTCTATGAAGGATCTTGCACTAGATCTTGCAGGTGCTATTTTAGTTATTGGTTATGAGTGTTCTAAAAAAGAAATTACACAATATTATGTTTCTAAGAGAGACTAGTATTGGAATTGTCACATCTTGGTGTTAGAATAGATGCGATTATAGGAGAAATATTTATGAAAGATATTGTTTTAGGTAAAAGAAAGCATTCTGGTCACCTTTCTGCACCAAAGAAAGTATCTCTTTCTTTCCTTGCAGTTATTATATTTGGTGCTATAGTACTTTCTTTACCATTCGCAAATAAACATCATGCAGCTAGTTTTCTAGATAATTTATTTATTTCAACTTCGGCTGTATGCGTAACAGGGCTTTCACCCTTAACTGTTGTAGATCAATATAATTTATTTGGACAGATTGTTCTTATCATACTTGTCCAATTGGTGGTCTTGGATTCTTAACTTTCTTATATCTTTTCTTGTTTCTTGCAAGACAAAGAATTACATTAAGTAAAAAACTTGTCTTTACTGAAGCACTCAATCAGAATTCTTTAAGTATGCTTCCAAGACTCTTGAAAACTATTTTTATTTATACTGTTTCAATAGAAACGATTGGAGCAATCTTCTTGTCAATGTTTTTTATGCCTCGTTTAGGTGCTCTTAAAGGCTTATATTATGGTATATGGCATTCCATTAGTGCATTTTGTAATGCCGGATTTGATTTATGTGGTTCAACATCATTTGTTGCCTATAACACTAGTCCTATTATTAATTTCATTGTTCCATTTGAAATTATCATGGGTGGGCTAGGTTTTATTGTGGTATTAGATATTCATGATAAATATATTAAAGAAAAAAGAAGATCATCAAGCTTTTCATGGCATCATCTTTTTGGCAGTTTTGCGTTACATACTAAAATTGTGTTAGTGATGACTGTGTCTTTAATTGTAGTAGGAACTGTATTATTTTTTGTGATGGAATTTAACAATCCATTAACTATTGGAAAAATGAATTTTCAGGATAAACTTGTTGTATCATTCTTCCAATCAGTGACAACTCGTACAGCTGGATTCTCTACTGTTGATATGTATTCACTTAATAGAATCACAAAAATATTAATGTGTTCTTTTATGTTTATCGGTGGGTCTCCTGCATCTACTGCCGGAGGTATTAAAACAGTTACTTTTGCACTAGTATTACTATTAATGAGAACAACTTATCGAGGTATTGAAGAAACAACAGTATTCCAGCGTCGTATCAAGAAAAGAACACTCGTAAGAGCTTTTTCTATCTTTTTCCTTGGACTAATGCTTTGTATTATTTCATCTTCTATTATGCTTATAACAGAACCTAAACAGGATTACTTAAATATCCTAATGGAAGTATTCTCAGCATTTGGTACAGTAGGACTAAGTGCATCTGTTACACCTGCATTAAGTATAGTTGGTAAATGCGTAGATATTATCTTGATGTATGCTGGACGTATTGGTCCAATTTCATTAATGATTTTATTTACTAAACGTTCACATGATAAAAATACAAAAGAATTTAAATATCCAGATGAGGATGTACTTGTTGGCTAGGAGGAGTAAACATGAGTAATAAACCAAAACAGGTAGCTATTTTAGGATTAGGGATCTTTGGCAGTACACTTGCTGAAACATTAGAAGACTTTGGAGTAGAAGTTCTTGCGGTTGATATTGACCCAGTATGTGTTAGTAGAATTAAAGACAATGTCACTAAAGCAATTGTTGCAGATGTCACTGATCGTGAACAATTATTAGAACTTGATATCAATACATTTGATGTTGCAGTTGTAGCTATTTCTAAACACTTTGAAGAAGCGGTATCATGTACACTATTATTAAAGGAATTAAATGTCCCTTATGTTATTGCGAAAGCACGTACAAAACGTAAGAAGATCATCTTAGAAAAAGTAGGGGCTGATCGTGTTATTAATACAGAAAAAGAAATGGCTTATAAGCTTGCTAAACATTTATTAAGACGTTCTATTGTTGATTTAGTAGAACTTGATGAAGAATATTCTATTGTAGAGATTAGAACACTTAAGGATTGGGAAGGTAAATCACTTTCTAATGTTAATATCCGTCGAGTTTATGGTATGAACGTTGTAGGTATTAAACCTCAAGGTTCACCTAAGATGACAATGGACTTTAGTGCTGATTATATTATTCAGCCAGGAGATCATTTCCTTGTTGTAAGTAAAACAAAAGAAGTAGAAAAATGGGATTTTCTCACTAAGGAATAGCTTTTTGCTATTCCTTTTTTTGTTAGAGTCGCATTAAAAAGATCATTATTAAATTGAAGTTATAATAAAACTTTGCTACATTTTTATCAATGGAAGATAGTTTAGGCTGGCAGAACGTGTTGATGGACGAGGCATCGGTTCAATTCCGGTTGACCACTATTAATCAAAGTGCTCATTAAGAGCACTTTTTTTGACTTTTATAGTGGCCTTCTTTATTTCCTTTGCTTATCCGGTCTATTATTCCTATAATGGTAATAGGAGGACATTATGAACCTATTACAACTCACAATTGAAACATTTGATAAGAATGTTGAGACTGACTTCACTTCATTAAAGAATCATTTAAATTATATTGAAAATTATAATACAGTCATCAATGGTCTCACATTCGCTTTTTTTGGTTTAACAGAAATTATTATTAAGAGAGTTTATCTTACATTTGAACTAAACAGTACCATACATACCATTGAACGTATGTACAGGAATAGAAAATGTATTCTTCAATGTGATGGTCTAGAAAATGAAGAAGCCAAGCACCATATCCACAACATTTTAAATTATGAATTATAATCAGTTCCTACATCAATTTATTATGCCTTCTTCTTTTATAGAAACTTGGATTCAATCACCTACAGAGGAACTTATGTGTTCCTTTGTATCTACAAAACCTGTTATGACGAGTGATATAAAAATGATAGAGGAACAGATTAATGACACAATGGCTTTTTTAAATAGTTATGAAGATTATAAGAGTGCATGTGCTTATATTACTAAGAATAAGCCTTATCTATCTCTCTATTCCAATCATTTAGATCAACTAGAAAAATCCTTAGAAGATAAGAAAAAGAAGGTTCTGCGTGAAATAGAACTTGTCACTGAACTAAATGATATGGAAAAGAAAGCCGCTATTAGAAAGAAACAGCAGCAGACCATCGATAGACGTCGAGAAGGATTAAATGAGCTCTCATTACTTTATGATGAGTATTTACTTTCACAGGATCATCTATTTGATTTAGAACAGTCCTATAGTCGTGCTGTATATCTTTATGGTAGTGAAAACGATGATTATATGCGTATGTATCATCATTATATGAATAGTCTTGCAGGTATTCTTGCTAAGGACTTAAAAGAAGGAACACCTTGTCCTGTATGTGGCTCTCTTCATCATCCTAAACCGTGTTTGATAGAAGGAAGAGAAGTATCTCAAGAATTCTTTTTAAAAAAGAAGCTATATTAGAAAAAACAAGAGAAGATCTAGAGAAGAAACGCATAGAAAAAGCCACTTATATGGTGCGTCATCAAAGGCTCATTGAAAAGATTATTCAAAAGAAAAAAGAACTGCATATTACAGAAGATATCTCTAAAGAGATGTTTATTAGAGAACTCAGTGTTCTGAATACAGATTATTTATCTCATTATAAGAAAGATAAGAAACTTCTAGATGAGATAGGGTATCTTCATAAATTAGAAAAACATCTTCCAGCACTTAAACAGGACTATCATGAGATATTATTGGCTATTGAAGAAGTAAAAGAAGAATATCTCACTTTAGAAGAAAAAATCAAGAATGCTGAAATGTTCTGTAATGACATCATTCAAAAATATTCTTTTATTATTTATGTAGATGATTGTTTTATTGAAAATAAGAAGAAGGAATGCCTCAATAATCAGAAAATTCTTACATTACTACATAAACAGACAGTCCCTCTTGAAGAAGACATGGCACCATTTATAAAGCAGATGATGGTGAGGGCAAATCGCTTATTAAAAGAAATCACGCATGGTTGTTTAGAACTTGAGATCAAAGATGACAAGCTATATCTTAATCAAGATCATCAAATGTCTTTAGTACAGGATTCTTCAATGATTGGCTTATGTACAATTGTTTTAGGATATAGTCTATCTTCTTTGATTTCACATCAGGATATCTTATTTATTGATGATACACTGCAGTATAAGATGAATGATTATTATGAAACATTGATTCATGCATTATCTGCATCTCCTTGTTTTTCAAAGCTTTATATCACCGCTTCAATGATTACAGCACATTATTATCAGCGTGCGTTAGATTAATCCTTTTCATTTTCATAAAAATAGTTATAATATTATCGTACAGGAGAGGAGAAAGTTATGGCAAAAAATAATATTAAAAATGATGCAATTACACCAAGAGACGTTGATTTTGCTCAGTGGTATACAGATGTATGTCGTAAAGCAGAATTAATGGATTATTCTAGTGTTAAAGGATTTATTATTTATCGCCCATATGGTTATGCTTTATGGGAACAGATTCAGAGTTACATGGACAAGAGATTTAAAGAAACAGGACATCAGAATGTCTATATGCCAATGCTGATTCCTGAATCTTTATTAAATAAAGAGAAAGACCATGTAGAAGGATTTGCACCAGAATGTGCAGTTGTTACTAAAGGTGGTTTAGATGATTTAGAAGAACACTTAATCGTTAGACCTACTTCAGAAACATTATTCTGTGAACATTATGCTAAGATTGTAAACTCTTATCGTGATCTTCCAAAGAAATATAACCAGTGGTGTTCAGTTGTAAGATGGGAAAAGACTACTAGACCATTTTTACGTGGTTCTGAATTCTTATGGCAGGAAGGTCATACAATTCATGCTACTGAAGAAGAAGCACGTTCTGAAACATTAATGATGAGAGATATTTATGAAGAAACTGCAAAAGAATTACTTGCTATCCCAATGTTAACAGGACGTAAAACTGAAAGAGAAAAATTTGCAGGTGCTGAAGAAACTTATACTATTGAAGCATTAATGCATGATGGTAAGGCTCTTCAGTCTGGTACATCTCATTACTTCGGTCAGGGATTTGCGAAGGCATTCAACATGACATTCCTAGACAAGGATAACAAGTTAAAACATGTTTATCAGACATCATGGGGTGTTTCTACAAGATTATTAGGTGCAATCATCATGGTTCATGGTGATGATAATGGTCTTGTTTTACCACCTAGACTTGCTCCAACACAGGTAGTTATTATCCCAATTCAGCAGAAGAAGGCTGGCGTACTTGAAAAAGCAGATGAAATCGCAGCACAGTTAAAAGCAGCAGGTATGAGAGTAAGTGTAGATTCAAGTGACAAATCACCAGGATGGAAGTTCTCTGAAGCAGAAATGCGTGGTATTCCAGTACGTATTGAAGTAGGACCACGTGATATTGAAAACGGTCATTGTGTTGTTGTAAAACGTAATGATGGTGTCAAGACGCAGATGGACTTAGATGAAAACCTTCCACAGGCAATTCATGATACATTAGAAACAATCCATAAGGAAATGTATGATAAGGCAGCAGCATTCTTAAATAGCCATATTACTCGTGTAAATACTTTAGATGAAGTTGGTAAAGTATTAGATGAAAAGGGTGGCTATGTCAAGATGAACTGGTGTGGTGAAGAAGCATGCGAATTAAAGATCAAGGAACTTTATCAGGCAACTTCACGTTGTATCGATGAACATGAAGAAGCAGATGGCGTATGTCCATGCTGTGGTAAAAAAGCAAAACATGTCGTTTATTTTGCAAGAGCATATTAATAAAATGGATCTCAACAAGAATTTGTTGGGATTTTTTATGTTTTTTAAATAGCCCCCTTTTTTCTAGCATTTTTATTGTATTGTTTAATGTTATTTTTATGCTAAAATGGTATAATAATTTGCATTAAATGTAAAAGGGAGAAAACTATTTTGAAAAAGACACATACAGCACACTTATCTTTAATAGTAGGGACACTACTGATGCTTCTTAATCAGTTTTTTGGACATCCCATGCCAATGTATTAAATACAAATAATGTCGGTCTTTTAATGAGTGCTTTACAGATCTGTCACATAGCCACATTAATAGGATCGATCTTGTTATCATATCTTTAGGATATATTTATTCTAATAAGGAAAACAGTCTTTCAGAAGCACTGAAATTATGGATTTATACTGTTGTGGCTGGTATATTTTCTACGATTATCTGTTTCTTGCTTACAAAGGGAATAGATACAAATGCCTTTTATTCTATCTTCTTTCCAGTTATAAGAAACGTATCTCCTGTAATCACAGGTGTGATTCTTTCTTTGATCTGCTATCCATTTATGAAGAAGGTTAACCATAAATATTTAAAGTATTTACTCTTAGGACTTCTGGCATTACCTACACTCAGTGGTATCGATTTATTGAGTTTTGGAGATGGATATAGTGTTCCATTCACATTTATATTATTTTATCTAGGCGTTATTGAAGCGCACGAAGACAATCATTTTTCGTTTATTCCATTTATTATAGTTGGATTAATGGATGTGCTATGCGTTAGTATTATGCCATTATGTTCTGATATTGTACATGGCGATATGTCTACCGCATTACGCTTTACGACATCAACTTCTTTCTTTGAAGTGATGATTGCCTGCCTTCTTATCCGATTATTAAAAAATATACCATTCTTAAATAGATGGTCTTCAATTTGTTATATTCCAATTGCATCTCTTGTCTTTGTTGGGGCAGAACGACTAGAAAATATTGTGTCATGGAATGAAACGCTTGTAGGCACTTCTTCAAAGAAACTCTTTCTATTAGGTGGCTTTGAAGCATTCCTTATTATTTTAATTGTACTGCTGCTTACAGCATGTTTAATGCGTCTTCCACGTATTAAAACATTAAATCATGCTATCAATAAACACTTCGAAAACTTTGAGATGAGTGAAGAGTGGATTAAGAAAGAAATTCAGTATATTGAACAATTTTTATCGAATCATAAAATAAATATTGTTATGCTTATTTTTGCATATATTCTTTCTTATGCTTCATTCATCGGTATGAATACAACCTATATGATTCAACCAAGCTCATCACAATCCTATAATATCTTTTTCTATATTTTCTTTAGAAGACAATTCTTTGTCTTATTGAATACATTTGTGCTTTTCCTAGTCGCACGCTTCCTTTTAGCTGTTACAAGACATTATTGGTTTTCTGTACTTATTACTGGCTTTATCCAGATTGTTATTACAGTTGCGAATCATTTAAAGATTATTTTCCGTGATGAACCAATTATTCCAGGTGATCTCGCTATGATCAAGGCTTGGAAGAATCTACTAGGAATGATGGGAACAACAGTCATTATTGCAACAATTGTCCTTGTTGTCCTTGTTATTTTTCTTATCGTCTATTTAGAAAAGAAGCATCCATATGCATTCCATATGTCTCTAAAAAAGAGTGTGATCTGGGTACTTGTGACTGTCATCTTCTTTAGTGGAACAGTTGTTATGAATCATGATGGCTCTTATGTCAACGCATTAATGCGTAATTTAGGTGATGAACCTTACTTCTTTAATCAGCTTTATGGTGCTAAGTGAATGGCCCTATTCTCCAATTCCTTAATAATATTGATATTTCTATTATGGATGAACCAGAAAACTATAGTAAAGAAACGATGGAAAAGATTTATAAAAAATATGCGAAGGAATCAAAGAAAATTAATGCTAAAAGAGACAATGACTGGAATGATCAGATCGTTATTATGGGACTTGCTGAAAGCTTTGCAGATCCATATCGTATTCCTGAATTAACACTTTCTCAAGATCCTATCCCTTATATTAGAAATCTGATGAAATCCACAACATCAGGACTCATGTTTAGCACAGGTTATGGGGGTGGGACAGCAATATGGAATATATGGCTTTAACTGGTCTTAACCAAGGTTTCTTCTCCGCTGCTTTAACACCTTATACACAGTTAGTCACTGGACAAAATAATGCGTATGCTTTTTCTCGTTTATTTAATCAAGCTGTGGCTATTCATCCTTATATTGGTGTTTATTATAGTCGTCAGACAGTTTATGATAATTTCGGCTTTGATAAATTCATGTATCTTGGTTCAGAGTATCCAATCAAGCATCAATATAGTATTGATCGCAGTCCTTATCTTTCAGATGAAACAGCTTTTGCAAATACGATTGATGAAATCATTGATGCAAAGGGCAGTAAACTGATCAACCTTGTTACTATGCAGAATCATCTGCCATATGACAACAATTACTACAATGGTAAAGAAAAATATGCCGCAAGCGGTAATGCGGTGAATGATAGTAAGGTAAAAGCATGGTAGAAGAATATGTTATGGGACTTCATCATACAGATGTTGCAGTCAAGAATTTTATTGAGAAACTAGATAGTATTAATAAGCCTGTGACATTTGTCTTCTATGGTGACCATCTACCTGGTATTTACTGGAATACAAAAAATAATACTGTTCTTCACCAGACAGATTATTTCATCTATTCTAATAAATATGCCAGAGAACATCTAGGTATGACAGCTTATGATCAATATAAGCTAGTTTCACCAACAGATTTCATGGCACTTGTACAAAAACAGACATCTACGAAAACAACTCCTTATACTACGTTATTAGAAAAGGTGCTTGATGAATTGCCTGTTATAACAACAAAAGCTGCAGCAGGCTCTGAAGAAGACACTGATGCAGCAATGATGAATGATGAAGGAGAACTTGTGAAATATAAAGATCTTACATCATCACAGAAGAAATTATATAAAGAATACAAGCTTGTCCAATATGATATGACAGCAGGAAAAAATTATCTTGAGAATATGCATTTTACTGAAGGAGGCGTGTAGTTACGCCTCTTTTATTTTGATATTTAATAAGTGTATAAAAGCTGATGATTGCATTTCAGCAATGATTACGCCACTTACATCCTGTGGAGCTGCTTCAATTGCTTCAATAAGACATGTAGATAAATCAATGTTTTTAAGTGGTGCATGAAGAAACGATGTTTGAATCATTCTGCATTCCTTATATTTTGTCTTATTCATCGTAGTATCTTGAAATATAGCCTGACTCAAATCACATTGATTAAATAGTGTCTCCTTATTTTTTGTGAACTACCTCGACTTAATACTCCGTATTTGAAGTCAAGGCTTCTAGGATGCTTACGCATCCGTTTAAGAAGTTTGATATTTAAGTCTCCACCTATTGCTAGGCAATCCTTATTCTTATTGC
>ENA-OQEN01000368-OQEN01000368.1-human-gut-metagenome-genome-assembly--contig:-NODE-368-length-19666-cov-2.164543_pt1 | contig 19666 bp, 21 predicted proteins | sample MGYA00242791_ERZ504627 | MGnify/ENA primary metagenome ERZ504627 (study PRJEB26092, sample SAMD00036316) | human gut metagenome | host: Homo sapiens | study: EMG produced TPA metagenomics assembly of... | reverse complement strand
CGCCGGGAAATACACGAAGAACATAGAGGCGCTTGAAAGGTCATGCCGCAGCGTTTAACTGCGTCTGAGATTACGGTGCGCCTCGGGACGCCGTGGATTGATCCTCAGTATATAAAACAGTTTATAGCAGAACTGCTTGAACCAAATCATTATTTTGTCGAGAACACGCTCGGCGTGACCTATGTCGAGATGAACGCGGAGTGGCGGATTATCGGAGCTAGACAGGATAAATTCAACACTAAAGCGAATGAGACTACGGAACGGCCTTTGCGAGCGCCTATGACTTATAGAAGACGCGCTCAACGGCAAGACGACAAGGATATATAAGACAGTTACTGACGCGGAGGGCAAGGAACGCAGGGAACTTGACGCTCAGGCGACGGCTGCCGCGCAGCAGAAGCAGGAGATTATAAAGGATAAGTTCAAAGACTGGATTTTCCGCGACTTGGACAGGCGAGAATATCTTGTAGACAAATATAACAGGCTCTTCAACAACATTCGACCGCGCGAATACGATGGCTCTCATATATCTTTTTCTGGGATGAACCCAGAGATGAAGCTGGAAAAGCACCAAGCGACGCTGCGGCGCGTATCTTGTACGGGCCGAATACATTGCTTGCGCATGTCGTAGGCGCAGGGAAAACATTTGAAATGGTCTCGTCCGCGATGGAGAGCAAGCGCCTAGGGCTTTGCAGCAAGAGCATGTTCGTTGTTCCGAACCATCTGACGGAGCAGATGGCGGCGGAGTTTTTGAAGCTCTACCCCGCCGCCAACATCCTTGTCGCTACGCGGCGCGACTTCGAGAAAAAGAACCGCAAGACATTCTGTTCGCGCATAGCTACGGGCGACTACGACGCCGTTATCCTCGGCTATTCTCAATTTGAGAAAATTCCTGTCAGCCTCGAAAGGCAGTGCCGTTTCCTAGAGGAACAGATAGACCAGGTGATGGCTGGTATATCGGAACTGAAGGCCAGCCAAGGCGAGCGCTTTCCGTAAAGAGATATGAGCAAAAACAGTTGCAGCTTCAAGAGAAGCTGAAGATATTGCAGCAGCGCATGAACAGCCGCAAAGACGACGTTATAGATTTTGAACAGCTCGGTATCGACAGACTTTATATAGACGAGGCTCATAATTTCAAAAATCTTATGGTTTTCACAAAAATGTCAAACGTCGCTGGCATTTCGACTGTCGAAGCGCAGAAGAGCGCCGATCTTTTTATGAAGTGCCGCTACATGGACGAGATTACAGGCGGCAAAGGTATCGTCTTCGCAACGGGAACTCCCGTCTCCAATTCGATGGTTGAGCTTTATACAATGCAGCGCTATCTCCAGATGGGAGAGCTTGAAAAGCGCGGCCTTGCGCACTTTGACGCTTGGGCTGCGTCGTTCGGCGAAACGGCGAATGTGCTGGAACTTGCGCCGGAGGGCAGCGGATATAGGATGAAGACGCGATTCGCTAAATTCTACAATCTGCCAGAGTTTATGCGCATGTTCTCGGAGTGCGCAGACATCAAGACATCGGATATGCTCAATCTCCCAGTACCTACGGCTCATTACGAAAATATAGCAGTCAAGCCCTCAGAGGAACAGCTTGAAATGATACAAGAGCTGTCTAAGAGAGCCGAGAAGGTCAGAAACCGTTCCGTGCGCCCCGACGAGGATAATATGCTCGCAATCACTAACGACGGGCGCAAGATAGGGCTTGACCAGAGGCTCATGGACGCAGCATGCCGGACTCCCCCGCTAGCAAGGTCAACGTTTGCGTGAATAACGTGCTGCGGATATGGAAAGAGACGGAAGAGGAACGATCGACGCAGCTTATTTTCTGTGATTTCTCAACGCCAGGGAAGGGCTTCAATCTTTATGACGATATAAAGGAAAAGCTCATTCGAGAAGGCGTGCCAGAGGACGAAATAGCTTTTATACACGACGCCGACACCGAGGCAAAGAAAGCGGCGTTGTTCGCGAAAGTGAGAGCAGGGCGCGTCCGCATCCTTATGGGAAGCACGCAGAAGATGGGAGCCGGTACGAACGTGCAGGACAGACTTGTAGCATCGCACGACCTCGACTGCCCATGGCGGCCAGCCGACCTCGAACAGCGCGCAGGAAGAATCGTCCGTCAGGGCAACAGAAACAAGGACGTTTATATTTACAGGTACGTCACGGAGCGTACTTTTGACGCATACCTTTACCAGACTGTTGAAAACAAGCAGAAATTCATTTCGCAGATTATGACGAGCCGTAGCCCACTTCGCAGTTGCGAAGATATGGACGAGTCCGTCTTGCAATATGCCGAGATAAAGGCGCTGTGCTCAGGCAATCCTAAGATTAAGGAGAAGATGGATCTCGATATTCAGGTCGGGCGGCTGACATTGCTGAAAGCGGCCTATAACGACAACAGGTACAGGCTGGAGCAGAGCGTCGCGCGCGCTTTGCCGGAGCAGATTGCTTTTCAGAAAGGCCTTATAAAAGGGCTTGAAGAAGACATCGCCCATATAGCGGCGAACACTCACGAAGACCCCGAGACGCATTTCAGCCCCATGAAGATTTTAGAGACGTTATGCACAGAAAAACAGTCCGCCGGAACGAAGATACTTATGGCGAAAGAGCTGGCAAGCGCACTCACATTAACGCCTATCGGTGAATACAGGGGAATGCCCATGTCGATAGGCAAAGTTACATATCTCGGCGGCAAAACTGTTGACGTACTAAGTTTTCAGCGCGAAGGAGGCCCGAAGACCGAGGTCGAGCTTGGCGAAGACGCGCTCGGGAATATCACCCGAGTCAACAACGCCTTCGCGAAAATGCAGGACAGGCTGGACATTGCGAAAACGAAACTTGCGCTGTGCGAGAAACAGCTCGTCGAGTACGCCGAAGAGCTTAGAAAGCCATTCGCACATGCTGAAGAGCTTGCGAAATTGCAGGAGCGGCTCGGCAAGCTGAACGCCGAGTTGAATCTCGACGGCGGTACAATGCGGCAGCACGTAGTGGACGAGAATGATAAGAGCGCGGCAGAGGAACCAGAAGAACAAAACCTTGAAGAGAACAGCGCCGGTCACGCAGCGTCACGAAGTGCAGAAGATGAGCTTACGCTTGAAGATAGGCCGGAGAAAATTGAGGACTTCGGCGAAAAGATAGGCGGCGCGCGGAAGGATATTTACGCTTACAAGTGGCAGATAGAAACGTCCAATGCGTTGAACGACGACGAAATCGCGACGAAGCCGCTATCCGAAGTCTTTCCGGTGCCAAATTACGAGAAGCTGCTGAAAGAAGGCGTCGCGCCGGAGTTTGTGTCAGTTATACGGGCTTTGCGCGAGTCGTTGCCGGACAAGCCGAGAAATATGGGAATTTATGAAAAAGCGCTCTACGCGCAAACCATTAAGGAGACTAAAGGCTTAGTGTCGAGTCTGCTTGACGGCGACGAGGCCGCTATAACACAGGTAAAAACAAAGAACGAGGAGATCCTTCAAAAAGCGAACCTCTATCTAGTGCTCGGGCATAGCGTCTCATTGGCAGATTGTAAAATCAGGCGCGGCACTTTCACCATTGTGCGCGGAGAGAAGCTCCCAAGCCCGGAAAGGCTGTGGGTAATAGAGAGCAAGAAGCACCGTGCGGTTGGATACGGCGAGTTCTTTGACGATGCTGTGGACGACTTCAAAAAAGAGATGATGAACAGGGAAAAACAGAATAACACGAAGAGCAAGACAAAGTTCGACGCTTTCTATTACAGGAACAACAAAAGCGAAATCTTTGTCGGCAAAAAGGTAGGGCGAGATTATGTCAAACTTGCCGGCCCGTTCGAGAATGCGAAAGAAGCGTGGCGGCACATCCGCGACTATCGCGACGAGCTTGAAGAGAGCTGGAGAAATTATAAGAACATTCCTTACGAACGCCGTACTGTAAACGCCCCTCGCAGCGGAAGCGACAGGCGAGGCGGGAAGAATATTACGCCAGATATGTTTATGGAGGCTTCGGCTTCCGCGGCGTCGAGTTCGGGAATTATGTCGAACAGGATAAAAGGCAGCTTGACCTCAATGACGCCTATGACGCGCTTATAGATTTGGCAGAAGTCATAAACGTTCCGCCGAAAGCCTTATCGCTGAACGGACAGCTCGGCCTTGCCTTCGGCGCGCGCGGCAAGGGCGGCAAGAATGCGCCAAAAGCGCACTACGAGCCTCTTTACATGGCGATAAATCTAACAAAATCGCAAGGAGCCGGGAGCTTGCGCACGAGTGGATGCACGCGGTAGACAACTATTTCGGAAACAGGCTAGCAAGGAGCGAGATGATGAGCGAATCCGGCGCTACCATGGGCGCAGCGTTGGGGATTGAAACACAACCTCTGTTAGGCGGCGTGCGTCCAGAAATGGCGGAACTTCGGCGGAATATTCAACGCAGTGAGAAGAAATACCGAGCTTGAAAACCGTTCCATGCTGTTGGACAAGCGCCGGTCGGGCCTCCCCTATTGGGCGAAGCCGACCGAAATGCAGTCGCGAGCTTTTGAAGCCTATGTCATAGAGAAGCTAGCCGAGCGTGGGATAACCAACGATTACCTTGCAAACATCGTTTCAGAGGACTTGTGGAGAGAGCGCTCTATGGATCGAGGGACGGACGTGCCATATGATTACCCTTATCCAACAAAAGATGAAATGCCGGTAATTAGCGATGCGTTCGACAAATTTTTTTGAAACGGTAAAGACGCAAGAGACTGATAAAGGTGTTGAAATGTACAATCTTGGAAACAACAGAATCCTCAGCGACATGCCTAGTTTATCCGTAGACGACATTAAAAAGCACGTAAAAGGCGCGGAAGTCGCAGACCTCGGCGGCGGAAAGATGTCGCTCGTCTTTGCCAACGGTGCGAAGTGGATAGTCGATACGCAAGCTGGCAGCATCCCGATCTCCCCCGAAGTAGTAAAACGCGACTATGGGCGCGATGTTAAGCCTGAAGACGTTGTGTCGGGCAGGACGCGCATATTTGACGGGCAGACCTTTATAGACCTTGTTGCCGGAATGTGCGACGCAAAGACATTCTCGCACGAAGTCTTTGAAGCTACATGGGGGGTGCTGACGCACGATGAACAGACAACTCTGTTAAATACTTATAAGAGCCGCGAGCTTGCGGCGGACAGATATGCGGCGTTCCTCGAAGGCGCGTGCAAACTTCTTCCGTTGTGTCAGCCGTTTTCCAACGCATAAAAGATTTCTACATGGATCTCCGCGCCTCTATCTTCGGACGTGACTCTGAAGACATTTTCAGGCAGATTGCGCAAGGCAAGATGCACGAAAGGCCGACACCGAAGCAGGAGAACGCCGGTCGCCGCGATGCTAAGGACGAAGTTATGAAGATATTGGAGAAGCCAATCGAAGAGTGGACAAACGCCGACGCCGATAAAGTATTTGCAGCAGCCGAAGAGAATATCAAGGTTGAGAGGGCGCGCAGCCATAAACTCCGCACGGACATAGAGAACGCAGCTGTTGGAGAGAAGGGCAAGCTGATTGAAAACTATATAACTGAATCCGAACTGCGTGAAGCCGAAACGAAAATTACCAACAAGTGCTTTGCCAGGCTGAACGAATGGCAGGACTTCAAGGACAGCATACAGAAAGGAGAACAAAAAATGTCTAAAGAGCAATATGAAGATACCTCGTGGATCGCCGTCAAAGGCGATGCCACAAAGCAGGAAATGTCTGCGCTTTTTGACGCGATTGCACACAACAAGCGCGAAGAGGCAAAGAAGATGGTTGAGGTGAAGCCGTCTCTTTTGTTTGCGAGCGCGCAAGATCCATATTATGAAGAGAAAAAATATTGGGACGGCGCGGAAATCAGCACATTGCCGTTATATACCCCAGCTGAATACGCGAAAGAATGCCGCTTGCCGTCAATGGAAGAGTATTTCAAAAATCTCGAAAAAGAACATAGCGGACAGAAGAAGCATGATGACTTGCAGGCGAAACGGCGCTATACGCTATCTGTTGACCGTGAAAAGGGCATATATAACGGGAAGATTTTATCAATATCTGAGGATGGTTTGATAATTACGCAACAGATGGGCAAGGGAATCGTTGAGCTTGACCATAAGGCAGAAGATTTCCCGAAGGAGAAACTGCCAGAGCTTCGTTCAGGTCAAAACGTGACGGTCTGCTACAAGAACGGGCGCGCCAATATCCGCGTTCGCGAAGAGGCAGAGCTTGAACGGTGATGATTTTGCTCTATGGCATATCTATAAGCGCAAATTAACGAGGAGGAATCACAATGGCAGAGCAGGAAAGAAAAACAGTTACACTTGCGGCTGGAGACGACATTATTCATAAGGGATACAAGTACGGCAAAGTGCTGGTCGGGAAAATCACTGGACGAGTCTACAAAGAAGAAAAAGACCGAACAAACGACGGAAGGCCGTTGGAACAGAAGATATACACGGCAAGTTTCTGTCTTGCATCAAATGAAAGAGCTCCCGGCGTGAAGGTACAGATACGCAGTTCAGAACCGATTGACATATCAGCTTATGAATCCGGCGAGAAGCCGCTGCTTTTAACCGGGCAGACGTTTCTCCTGACGCCGCGCAACCGCGCCGGTCAGGCGGTTGGGAGCCGTGCGCCTGTGTTCTTTGCCAGGTCAGTGCATGAAGCCGTCATTGAGAAAGGCCACCCCGTGCGCGGCGGGGGAACGATCGTCAGCAAAGATAAGATGCTTCAGTCGGAGCTTTTCAGTGCGGCGCGGGAGAGCCTTACCGGCTACGTATATGCCAACGACAAGAACACTTTCAATAAAGTGCTTGGACAGCCGGAACAGCCATTTGGCTATGAGCAGAGATTTTCTGTTGCAACTATCAAACGCGGCGAAGACGGCAAACCGGTCATTGGCGAGGATGGAAAACCGGCTTATGAATTTGTTCGAGTCAGCTGCATTACACGCGAGCCTATGCAACTTGACGAAATGCTTTCACGTCAGGGCGAACCGAAGCTATTGTCCATGAAAGGCGCGTATCAGATGTACGATGCGCAGAGACCAGACAAGACCATAGTACGCAACGCCGTTATGTTTGAGCCGACAATAATTGCCAAGTACAAGGAACGCGAGAAGGAGCTTGTCGTGGAAGAAGAGCAAAAAGAGGACATAAGATACCCGGACACGCAGAAAGGAATTTACAAAGGCGTGATAACCGACCACGAGCAGGACAACGACCTCTATTTCCAGAGAGTAGGAAATATCGAGTATGTCCACGACGGTGCAGATTTCGACAAGAGGCCGGAGATAGGCACGAAGGCGCAGATCATATACAGGGACGGACGCGCCGTCGTAAAAGAAATTGAAAAAGACAAAGAAAAAGAAAACGAGCGGTAAGGCCGCTTCCATCATGTTATAAACAAGGCAAGCATAAGCATTGAACCGTACTGGACTCCGCGTTTCCATATATTGGATATTGGTAGCTTATAATGTCAGACTTAACTATGCATGACGGGAGTTACCAAGACGGTTGCCTACAACTGGGAACGCGGAGCATACTTACCTGAATACGCTAATCTTCAAAAGCCCTTGCAGGGCTAAGCCAATCCGAACGTGTGTGGTACGTGTCGCGAGTTATTATGGATATGCTCGTTCTGCTGGCTCAGGAGTACACTCGACAGAAAGACTATAAGAATCTCAGCTTTGCTTTTTGACGTGTGGTGGCCTGTTCCACCGCGAGAGTCTTCAACACAGAAATCAAACAGAAGGGCGACGGCACTCCTCCCCCAGCGGGACAGATATCACTGTGGGGTAATGGACATGGACGTACTGGGGCAGGAACGGGGCTTTGACAAACTGCCAGAGCACCGCGTAATATTTATTATGCGGGGTTACGTTCTTAGGCACGGCCTCCCTATACAGGCCTCCCTATACATTTGTATTCGCAGGAAAATAGACTAGCCGTGAGGCGAGCCTCGGACGATAAGATAGCCACTCAAGGCAGATACCGCAGTTGCCGCCCAGTGGGGTAACGCCCCCTCAGCGGCAGTGAAGTAATGGCATCTACGGCTTAGGGCAGAGCGAGTCTTTAAGGCTCTTTCCCGCTCTGTGGTCGAGATCACATAGAGGCATTTATGATATGTCTGAAGAGCTAGCCAAGAAATACAGAGAAATGCACCGAATTACCCTTAACGAAGTATATGATAAGGCATATGACTTTGCTATGAACGATGCCCAACCGAAAGTGTAGCAATGGCGTTTGCTTATATATGGTCCGATAAGTATGCCGAAGACTGCATAATGACAAAGATAGAGATCACACAATCCTTATTTAAGATTGATATGCTAATCGACCGGATAGCGTATGTCCTAAGGACGGACTCCTCTATCATAGCCCAATGGCTTAACGAAGAAGCGCCTACCATTATGTCACAATGACATCCGCACAACACAAATATAGCCGCACATAGATACTATTTGTCATACGTACCTATTTGTCTATATTGTATTTTCGGCTATAATAGAATAACAATACATAATAGCCGAAAGAGGTGCATTGATGAATTATATCCGCAGAAGTCTTGAGTCAGTGGTAGGCAACGTCACGCAGGAATATCCAGTCGTCCTGTTGACAGGACCAAGACAGGTCGGAAAGACTACAATGCTGAAAAAGCTGATGAAGGGTACGGAGCGCGGATACGTTTCCCTCGACGACCTGACGGAGCGTGCTCTTGCGAAGAACGACCCAGAGCTGTTCCTGCAGCTTCACAAGCCGCCGCTGCTTATCGACGAGGTGCAGTACGCGCCGGAACTGTTCCCTTATATAAAGATACTTGCCGACCGCGAGCATACTCCCGGGGCGTTCTGGCTTACCGGTTCGCAGATTTTCCGTCTCATGCGCGGAGTGAGCGAATCTCTTGCGGGACGCGTCGCTGTGCTTTCCATGACATCTCTTTCACAGGCCGAGATATGCGGCGCGCAGATGGAACCGTTTAGAGTCGATTTAGAATCATTGCAGAAACGCGCCGGACAACGCAAGGCAGCCGATGTGGGAGAGATTTATGAGCGCATCTACGAGGCTCTATGCCGGCCGTCGTCAGCGGAGCCGTCAGCAGCGGGAATATCTTTTACAGCAGTTATATAAGCACCTATATCGAGCGAGACGTGAAAGAGCTGTCGGAGTCCATCGACTCGCTGAGATTCCTGCGCTTCGTGACAGCCGTGGCGGCGCGATGCGGACAGCGGCTTAACGTCGCGGACATCGCGCGCGACGCAGACATCAACCAGAAGCAGGCAAAGGACTGGCTCGCCATACTCGAAACGCTTGGGATTATCTTCTATCTGCATACCTATTCCAATAATCTGTTGAAGCGCCTCGTCAAGACGCCGAAGCTCTACTTCTACGACACTGGCTGGTCTGCATCTGACTCGCTGGAGCAGCGCGGAAACGCTCGAAGCTGGAGCTATGAGCGGCGCTATTCTTGAGAACTATGTCGTATCGGAGATTACAAAGACATATCTGAACTGCGGCATAGAGCCCTACCTTTACTATTACCGCGACAAGGACGCGAAAGAAATCGACCTTGTACTCGAACAGGGCGGCGTGCTGAATCCCATAGAGATAAAGAAGACAGCGAACCCAGGCAGCGAACTGACGAGAGTATTCTCCCTGCTGGACAAGGCTTCTACGCCGCGCGGCAAAGGGACGGTTATATGCATGAAGCCTCAGCTCACGGCTATCGACCGCGACAATTACGTCGTTCCGGTGTGGATGATATGACAAGCGCAAAATAATAAAAATGTGTTATGCCCCTTCGCCTTTGCAGGATAACTAAAAATACCGTACACTACAGAGAGATATGCGCGTAACAAGGATGTGCTGCGATGCCGTCAGACCGTAATTGGCAGTTTGAGCTTGAAGAATATATCAAACAGGGCGAACCAAGCCGGGCGGAAAAGAGCGATGCATGGCGAACGGCTATCGGCCTTCAAGACGTAGACGGACTAAAAACCTCTGCATATCTCCTGGACACCGCGAAAGAACATATAGAAGGAAAAATCAGCATAGATGAAGCTCAGCAACGTATCCACAGCTATTACGAACAGCTCGATCTGCACACCGAGACCGAAAACAAAACCAGAGAAGCTGACATCGTATCAGCAAGGATAGCGAAGCTGCTGGGCGAGCGGGCGTTTCAGTTCTCTCCAGCCGAATTGCTGACGATCCACTACAGGCTGTTCGAAGGCGTATTCAACCATGTGGGACAAATCAGGCAGTACAACATCACCAAACCTGAGTGGGTGCTGAAAGGCGATACCGTTACATATGCATCCCAAGAAAGCATCCGCGCCACGCTGGACTACGATTTCGCGGCGGAAAAGCAATTCTCTTACGAAGCTTGTCCGTCGCCGACTCTGTAAAACATTTGGCAAAATTCGCTTCCGACATTTGGCAGATTCATCCGTTCTCAGAAGGCAACACCAGAACGACTGCGGTTTTTATTATCAAGTACATGAAGACATTCGGGTTCAAGGTAAATAACGACTCGTTCGAAAAGAATTCATGGTACTTCCGCAACGCGCTGGTAAGGGCGAACTACAACGACCTGCAAAAAGGAATTCACGCCACGACAAGGTTTCTGGAGATGTTCTTCGGCAATCTGCTCCTGGGAACTAAATACGAGTTAAAGAACCGTTATCTGCACATTGATTATGCCTGCGATACTCCGCAAAGTGCATCGCAGGAATCCCCAAAGGCAAATTTTGCACTTTGGACTGCACTTTAGAAGAGCTGGCGATTTTACGAATCCTTAGAGATAATCCGTCGGTCACTCAGAAAGAGTTGGCCTCACAGCTCGGTAAATCCGAAAGAACCATAAAGAACAGAATCGCTGCGCTGCAGGAGAAACATTATCTTCATAGAGTAAACGGCAGACGTTACGGCAAGTGGGAGCTTTTGATTGACTTACCCGACGATTGCCAAGTTTAGCCCGATGTTCATGCTGTCCGGTATCTGACTTTTTATATTAGTTATTTACGATTTAGTAATTCGTAATTGACTGATATTAAACCGCCGCCGCGTGCTAGGCTGCATATAGCGTATAGTATCCAACCTACTTCCTGACGTACCTCTGATTCCTGCTGGTTGGTTTGTCTGGCACGGTCATCTCAACCATGCCGAGTGTGATGGCGGGGGTCATGTAGTGTTTGCGGAAGGTTTCTTTGGATTTTAGGTTCAGCTTCTGCATTATCGCGGAGGCGGTATAGGGCACGCCGTATTCCATGACGGAGAGGAGCTTCTTCACGTATTCGGAGACTGTCTCCTCTCCGTCCGCGTTCATAGAGATTTCGTCGAGGAGGCGGTCCGTCTGTTCCAGCATAAATTCTATGAAGAGGTCTGAACTCCCTGCTTTGTGGCATTCGGCGATCGCGCGGTAGTAATCTTCCTGAAATTTCTCAATCTGGTTCTCCAACGGGATATATGCGAAGACAGGCTTCCATTGGGCAAGGATGGCAGTGTGCCACAGTCTCGCCATTCTGCCGTTGCCGTCGGCGAAGGGATGTATGAATACGAACTCGTAGTGGAATACGGAGGAGAGTATCAGAGGGTGAACCGTTTCGCGCGCTTCGCTCATCCATGTGAACAGGCTGTCCATCAGCTGAGGGACGAGCCGTGCGGGCGGAGCCATGAAGATACAGCGGTCACCGTTGAACACACCTTCTCGCCTTTGCGGAAAGCTCCCGATTCGTCTACGGTATAGCGGGTCATCACCTCGTGCAGTTTCAGCAGGTCCGTTATGGAATACGGATTTATCTCGTTCAGCATCTCATAGGCGGCGTAGGCGTTCTTCACTTCCTGGATTTCTTTCCTGTCCCCGATTACGGCGCGCCCTGCAATAACGTCCCGCACCTGTCCCAGGGACAGCGAGTTCGCTTCTATTTTCAAAGATGAGTGGATAGAGCGGATCCTGTTATTCCTTCTGAGATGCGGCTTCGATTCCAGGCTGTGCAGCGCGCCTATACGCCCGAGCTTCTCTGAGATAGAGGAGACACGAGCCAACATCGCGTCCGTTATGCTGTATGGCGGCCTGTATTTTTCCATGACGTGTCCTCCGTTGCCAACTTACGTATTATCTTGCTTATTATCTTAACACGTCATGATTGGATATGCATCAAGCGTTTCGTTCAAAAGCGCCATCAACATCCGGCACTTAACCACATTAGAACAGCGGTTAACCGTCACTACGCGCTTGACGCAGAGTTCAGCGTCTTAACATACCGTAACGTGCGGGAATTTAGAGACATTAGATGGCAGGTCAAGCCAGGCATGACGAGACGGATGTCTTTCTTTGCAAGTTTAACCACTATATTCGCCTGATCTGAATCCAATAGAGCAATACTGGGGCACTTAAGAAGCGGCTACAGAAAATAATGCGCTCTGTGAAAAAATCATTTAACGAAGCATTTGTATTAAGTCTTTAAGCTAATTGAGTATAATGCCACTCTCAAATATTACAGGCAATCTACGACTGGAAAAATATGCATAGATATATATCTATTATCTATATACATAATAAATTTAATTTTATAATGCTGCTTTATAAATCGTATTTCGCCATAAGCACAAGTTCCTCGCCCCGTGCCAGGCCGCCTAAATTTTCTGCACCTCAGTCTAACATCCAGATAAATCATTATTCTGAGGCCTGTCCATTACTCAAGATATCGGACACCACCGCAATGGAAGCGTCAATAAAACGGCGGCTTCATACACGCTATTGAAGCAAAATATATGAAGAGTGGTATATTTACCGTTCCGCCGTTCCCGTAGTGCAGTAAAAGTTAATTTTTGACGCCGAAATACGTCCTGTAAAGCTGTTCGTATGCGGCGCTGTTTTTATAGCGCGCGAGCGCTTCGTTGAGCTTGTCCAGCAACTCTGTGTTTCCCTTGCGCACCGCTATCGCGAGCGGGCGCGTCGCGCCGTCCTCCGATGTGATTACGAGCCGTCCGCCGTAGACGTTGGAGATCAGGTATTCGGCGGAGAGCTTTGAGGTCACGGCGCGTCCCGCTTTTCCGGCAAAGAGCATATCGACCGCCTGTTCGACGCCGTCGGTTCCGATTATCTCGCCCTGCTTCGCGTAGTTCTGGCTGGCGAAGGTCATATGCACCGTGCCTTTTTCCGCGACGGTCTTAATATTTTTGCCAACGGGCGCGGCTCGCCCCGTCGCCGTCAGCGTCACGGTGCGGTCCTCCGCGTATGGGAGCGTGAAGTCGGCTGCGCGGCGGCGTTCGGCTGTCACGATGAACGCCGCTATCGCCGCGTCGTATCTGCCTTCGTTCAGTCCGTCCAGTATCTCGCCGAACGGCGCTGTCACGAACTCTACACCGTCGCAGCCCATAAGCTGCGCAAGAGCCGTTATAAGTTCTATGTCGAAGCCCGTGTACGCGCCGCTTTCCTTCTGATAATACTCGTATGGCTGAAAGTCGGCGTCCGTTCCGACGCGCAGGGGGGCGGCATCCGCGCCGCAAGCCGCGAAAATCGTAAGAGTCGCGGCCGCCGCTGCAAAGAATTTCTTCATTTATAAATGTGCCTCCGTTTTATGTCTCAAAGTAAATTAGTCCGCATCCGGCACGCCGTACGCGGCAAGCACGACGCCCTCGGGCGCGGCGAACGCGCTGCACGAATAGAGGAGAACTCCGGTATATTCCGCGGCAAATACAGTCTCGTCCTCGCCGAAGAAGCCGCGCAGCCGCCCCAGCGGCTCGCCTCTTTTTATGACTTCGCCGCATTCCGCCTCTTCTGACCAGCATCCGCAGCGCGGAGCTTCGAGATACTTCATGTTCCTCATGTCTTTCGGCACGAATTGCTGCGGCGCGGGCTCGGCCTCCGTCATGCCGAGGTTGTGCATCAGGCGTAAGATGTCTTTTTTGTAAGCGTCTACGTCGAAGCGCGGGCAGAGTCCCATGCTTCCGCGTTCGATGAAAACGGACGGAAGTCCCGTAGAAGCGGCGTAGTTGTACGCGCCTCCAGAGGCGAGCGAACGAACCATGTATTTCATATCGAGCGAGAGCGCCATCTTCTTTGACTTCGACTCAACAGTCTCGTCCGGCTGCCCCGGATAATAGACGTGGGGGCAAAGATTCTCATGCAGGTCTCCGCTGTGCAGGTCCGCGTAAAAATCCGCCGCGGGGAAAAATTCGCTGACCAGCAGGTAGGCCGTCCGCTCCGCAAGCGTGCCGCGCGGCGAACCCGGAAATACGCGGTTGAGATTCTTTTCGTCTTCCGGCACGATAAAATCGCAGCGTTTCCAAAATCCCTGTAGGTTGACGGGGTAGAGCATTATAACCGCGCCCGCTATCTCGCGCACGTCGAGCTCCTGCCCCAGTTCGGAAAGGGCGGCAATGCCGGGTATTCGGCTCCGTGTATTCCCGCGGTCAGAAGCAGCGACGGACCGGGCCGTTCGCCGTTTACGAGCACTAACGGGATTTTCAGATCGCTTCCCGGAACGGCGGCGTATCCGCGCGCAGCTTCGCCGCGTCCGGCTGTTACGCCGCATATGGACATTGTGTCGTTTCGCATAAAATTCATCTCACTTTCTTGCGCATCGGGGCAGCCGTCAGGCGAAGTGGCAGGCCGTCCAGTGCCCGGTTCAACCTCTTTGAGCGCCGGTTTCTCTTTTACGCATATCTCCGCGCATTCCGGACAGCGGCTGTGGAACGGGCAGCCGGAGGGCAGGTCGCGCGGGCTTGGTATCTCGCCTTCGAGCGGCTGGACTTTTTCGCCGCGTTGAAAATCGACCTTGAAGACGGCGCGCATCAGAGCTTTGGAATAGGGATGGCGGGCCTTATCGGATATGCGCCCGTGCTCTATGACTTCCATTATGCTGCCGAGATACATTACAGCTATACTGTCGCACATGAGGTCGACGAGGCCGATGTCGTGGCATATAAATATATAGGTTATGCCGCGTTCCTTCTGGAGCCTGACGAGCAGGCGGCAGACCTTTTCCTGTACTGAGACGTCGAGCGCCGAGGTCGCTTCGTCGCAGACGACGATTTTCGGTTCGAGCGAGAGAGCGCGGGCTATGCCGAGACGCTGGCGCTGTCCGCCGCTCATGCTGTGAGGGTAGCGTTCGGCGAAGTCTTCCGGCAGCTCGACCATGCGGAGCAGCTTCCTCGCCTTCTCGTTGGTTTCGCTCTTTTTTATCAGGCCGAAGTTCAGCAGCGGCTCGCAGAGTATGTCCTTAACCTTCATCTTCGGGTCGAAGGCGGCCGTCGGGTCCTGAAATACCATCTGTATTTTGCGTCTGTTCTCGCGAAGCTCCCCGCCTTTTGCCTTGAGTATGTCTTTCCCTTCAAAAAATACTTCGCCGGAAGTCGCGGGGTGAATCTGCAAAATCGTGCGCACGAGCGTGCTTTTGCCGCATCCGCTTTCGCCGATGACTCCCAGAGTCTCGCCGTCGTAGGCGCGCAGATTTATGTTGTCGCAGGCTGTCACGTATTTGCCGTCGTCCAGCTGGAACTTTTTCGTAAGATTCCTGACTTCCATCACTACGCGCCTTTCCGGCGCGCGAACAGCGGTCTGATTATTCATCGCCGTACTGCCTGCCTCCTATCACGGGGACCGCCGCGAGCAGCTGCTTGGTATATTCGTGGCGGGGGGAATATATTACCTGCTCGCGCGGGCCGCTCTCGACGACTTCTCCGTTCTTCATCACCATTATTTTATTGGACATATACGAAGCGACGCCAAGATTGTGCGTCACTATGACGACGGCTGCGTTGTATTTATTGCGGACGTCCACTATCTGGCGCACTATCTGAGCCTGGGTAGTAACGTCGAGCGCGCTCGTCGGTTCGTCCGCGAGCAGCAGCTTGGGACCGAAGGTCATCGCCATAGCAATGCCGACGCGCTGGCGCATTCCGCCCGACAGCTCGAACGGATAGAGTTTCATTATGTTGTCTGGGTTTGGAAGGTTGACGCTCCCGAGCATCGCTTCGGCTCTCTTTACAGCCTCGTCCGCCGAACTTTTCGGTTCGTGCGCGCGTATGTAGTCGACGAACTGCTCGCCTATTCTGCGTATCGGGTTTATCATGTTGCCGCTGTCCTGAAAGATCATCGACATTCCGCGCCCGCAGAGCGCGCGCCATTCCGCGTCGGTGTTCGCGAGCAGGTCGCGCCCGTCGAAAACGACGGAGCCGCCGGTTACGCGCCCGTTGCCGGGAAGGCAGCCCATGACGGCGCGTATTACCGTCGTTTTGCCGCTGCCGCTCTCGCCGACGATGGAGAGTATTTCGCCCGCTTCGAGCGAAATATCGGCACCCTTCACCGTCGGCTTCGAGCCGTAGCTGACCGTCAGATTTTTCACTTCAAGAAGCATCTTGCTCCTGTCCTTCCGCTACTTCGCCGCCGCGGGCTTTATCTCTTTCGTGAGCCAGTAGTAATCGCAGGGCAGCATCTCGGCGTTGGCGACGGCCTTGCTGCTTACCATGTTCGTCTCGGGATAGCCGAAGATTATCGTCGCAGCGTCGTCCAGCAGTATCTGCTGCATCTTCGTTACAAGCTCGCGGCGCTTCGCGGCGTCGAACTCGACGGCGAGGCTGTCGCTCAGCGCGTCGAACTCCGCGTTGCTGTACCCGCTTCCGTTCTGCGGGTTGCTGCCGTTGGCGTTAGTCTTCCAATACTGGTTGATATAGACCTCGGGGTCTCCGGCCTGCGCCGTCAGGATGTTGGAGATGAGCAGGTCGTACTCGCCGCGCACTCCGATGCCGTCGAGGACGTTGTAGTCTACGTTCTTGAGGTTTATCTTTATGCCCGCGTTCTTAGCTCGGACTGTGTCGCCTCCGCGAAAAGCGGCAGTTCCGCGCGTCCGCTGTAGAAGATGAATTCAAGCTCGAGCGGCTTGCCGTCCTTGTCTACGTAGCCGTCGCCGTCAGTGTCCTTCCAGCCCGCTTCGGCGAGAAGCTGCTTCGCGCGTTCGGGATTATAGCCATTGGGGTCTTTGAAAGTGTCGAATCCGTAATCCATCGACGGCGGCAGCGCGGGGCCTCCGGGGATGAAGGTATCTTTCAGCAGCACCTTGCAGTAGGTTTCGCGGTCGAGCGAGGAAAGCAGGGCCTCGCGGACGCGCTTGTCGTGCAGCGGACGCCCCTCGGAGCTGTTCATGCGCGCGAGCACGCTGCGCAGCGACGCGATTGTGCTGATGTTGAAGGCATTTTCGTCGGAGAATAGCGAAAGGTCGCCCGGAGCGATGTTTATCGCCATATCTATCTCGCCGGACTGGAGCGCCATCGCGCGCGTGTTCGGGTCGTCTATCGTCGGAATCTCGACTACGTCGTAAGGCACCTCTCCGTCCCAGTAGTGCGGGTTGCGCTCCATGACTGCCTTGGCCTTGCTGTATTCCTTAACCATGTACGGGCCGGTGCATATCGGCCCTTCTTTGGCATAGTCGCGGTCCTTCACGTCGGTGTCGATGATTATGAAGAGCGGGTCTCCGAGCATTCCGGGAAGAGTCGGAACCGGATGCTTCGTCTTGACGTAAAGGTTCTGCCCGTCGGCGCGGATTTCGTCGTACTCGAACATCGCTTTCGCGCGCGCGGCCTTCTCGAAGGTACGCTCGATTGTCTTCTTGGCGTCCATCGCCGCCATCTTCTTGCCGTTTGAGAACGTGGCGCGCTCGTCGATGACGAATGTCCACGTCAGGCCGTCGTCGCTGATTTCCCAGCTCTTCGCAAGCCACGGCACCGCGTTCATCTTCTTGTCGAACTTCACGAGGCATTCGCCGAGGCCGTAGCGCATGACGACCCAGCCGAAATAGTTGTCCGTCGTCTCAAGCTGTCCGCGAAGTTCGTAACGCCGAAGCGCAGCGTGCCGCCGCCCGAGGCCGCAGTCGTCCCCGCTTCTTCGCCTTTCTGTCCGCTCATGAAGCGAAGGCCGCCGCCGCTATTACTGCGACGGCTATGATTATTTTTACCGCTTTGCTCATTTTTACCTCTCCTTTATATTTTTGAAAAATTTTTTGAAATCTGCGTCAAGCGCCTGCGCTTAATCTTCCTGCCGCGGGTCGAGCACGTCGCGCAGCGCGTCGCCCCAAAGGTTGAAGACTACGACGGTGATAAAATCGCGAGGCCTGGAAAACCATCAGCACGCGCCGTCTGAAGCTGCTGGCGCCCCTCGTTGAGCATCAGCCCCATTCCGGCGCGGGCGGCTGCGAGCCGAAGCCGAGGAACGAAAGCCCCGCGAGCTCCATCATCATCGCGCCGATGTCGGACGCTGCGGTGATGACCATCAGCGGCAGGATGTTCGGCACGATATGCCGCCAGAGTATATGCAGCGGCTTTCCTCCGTTCACGACGGCGGCCTCCACGAAGTCGCGCTTTTTATCTTTGAGCACCATGCTGCGCGCGAGGCGCGCGTACTTCGTCCACGAGACGATAGTCAGCGCAATGATGGCGTTTATCAGGCTTCCGCCAAGGATGCCAGCGATGGCTATCGCGAGTATCATTCCGGGGAAGGAGATCATCATGTCGGAGATTCTCATAATCACTGTGTCTGTCTTGCCGCCGAAGTACCCCGCCGCCACTCCGAGCGACGTGCCGACGGCGAAGATGACAGCGACGAGCAGAAGGACGCTCGACAGCGAGTAGCTCGCGCCGTAAAGTATGCGGCTGAAGCAGTCGCGCCCGAGCTTGTCCGTGCCGAAGAGGTGTTCGCCGGACGGCGGCAGATAGGCGTTTTTCATCTCCGCGGCGAGCGGGTCGTAGGGCGCGATAAGAGGCGCGGCGAGCGCCAGAAGTATAAGCAAAAGCACGAGCGCGCTCGCAAAGGCGAAGGCGCGGTTCGTTTTGAGAGCGTTGACGAGGTTTTCCATTTTTATTTACCTGCCTGCCTTTCTAAGACGTGGGTCGAGCCTGTTGTATGAAATATCTATGACGAGGTTGATTATCATATACATGAGCGCTATCCAGAGCACTATGCCCTGCACAAGCTGGAAGTCGCGGTAGATAATCGACTGTACTGCGAGGTAGCCGAGGCCGGGCCATGAGAATACTATCTCGACGACCGCCGCGCCGCCGAGCAAGTTGCCGAACGACAGGCCGAGCAGAGTGATGAGCGGCAGCATAGCGTTCGGAAGGACCTCTTTCCATAGTATGTGGCTCTCGCTCATGCCGCGCGCCCGCGCGCCCGTTACGTAGTCCTGGTTAAGCTCTTCGAGCACCGCGGCGCGCACCTGGCGCGCGTACTTCGCCGCCATGACGATTCCGAGCGTCAGCGCCGGAAGCACGAGATTCCGTAAATTTACCGAGCCTCCGACTATCGGAAGCCAGCGCAGCTTGAGGCCGAAAATCCACAGAAGCATGAGCCCATCCAGAAATTCGGGATAGATATGCTGACGAAGGTCATCGCGCGCACGATGTAGTCGGCGATGCTGTTTCGTTTAACCGCCGAATAAATCCCGAGCGGGACGGCGACGGCAAGCATGAATAAAGTCGAAGCGAGGGAAAGTATCACCGTCGCCGGCAGGCTGTGCATCAGCTCCTCGACGACGGGCTTCTTCACCATGTAGGAGAAGCCGAGGTTGCCGCGGAGCGCGCGCCCCCAGCCAGTCGAGATACTGGAAGACGAAGGCTTGTCGAGGCCGAGCTCGGCGCGCAGCGCGTCGATTTCCTGCTGGCTCACGATAATGTCTTCATTGCCCGCTATCATCTGTCGCACCGG
>ENA-OQEN01000366-OQEN01000366.1-human-gut-metagenome-genome-assembly--contig:-NODE-366-length-19715-cov-7.296610_pt1 | contig 19715 bp, 23 predicted proteins | sample MGYA00242791_ERZ504627 | MGnify/ENA primary metagenome ERZ504627 (study PRJEB26092, sample SAMD00036316) | human gut metagenome | host: Homo sapiens | study: EMG produced TPA metagenomics assembly of... | reverse complement strand
CACATCAAAGCAGTCACTTGCCTCCTTCGGTGACATGAAACTTGCTGTGCCATAGCTGCCAGAGTTTGAGACAGTAAGGTTTCGATCGCGTCGTGACTCCGTTTTGCCCCCATCCGATCCGGAGTCCAAAAATGCAGATGAGTACAATCCCCACCACTACCATCCGATGGCAATCAGGCCTTCTGGAAAGTGGAATATGGATTGAAAGACATCTGCAAGCTCCAGGGATGGGAGACCTGGGGAAACGCTATAGTCACTGCCGGCTGCCTTCCATGCGTTGATGTTGATCATGAACTGGGCGATAATGCCGGCAATATACAACACGCATGGGATCAGGACAGCAAGGCTAAGGGTTATTTTCAGTTTTCTTCTTTCCATGGTTATTCATGCTTTCTACTGGACGCACTTCGATGGCCGGCCCGACAATTCCCTGAACCGTTTGAGTCTGGTAGTCGAAGCAGAGCATAATGGGGCTTCCACGGAATCCTTCTGGGATCGGACGGATATCCGATAGTTTCAGGAGATCACATTGATAATTCAGAATGACCGGTTTGTCGTGCTGGACATCGATGGCGTCATACTCACGGTTGGGAGTTCGTGGGGGGTGGTAAGGTGCAAGGATGGCCTGGTTCAGTTCCAGCGCCATGTCCGGATTGAGGATGATTTTCATTAGAGAATCACCATCGGGGTTGTTGGTTAGGAAGAGACACTGGGCGAAGAATGTGGAAACTACAAAGTACTTGTTGCCAAATGGTTTTGCACTGTGGCATAGGCGCTGCGCCACGCTCATAGTAGAGCCGATCACGACCTGATGGATCGTGGTGACGCCAAAGCCTCTAGCCAGAAGTAAGCTCTTCACAGCTGCGGCGTAGTTCTCCTCACTGTTCTTCATCCAGTACATCCGTGTGCTACCGGTGAAGTAGAGGAAATAACAATGCTTCCCCTTGACCACAATACCAATCGTGCGGGAACTCTTGGAAACGGATTCCGGTGAGTACTCCTCGATGGCGACTCGCAGTTCGTGGGACGCATAGTAGTAACACTGCGTTGGATCTGGGGTGATTGTGTTTGAGGTGCGCTTTGCCGGGGACATCAGGGATGGCTTTTGTGAGATCAAAATCTCTGCATCGGCCGCATGGGCCATGACCGTGCCCACGGCGATAGCGTGAAGTCTCAGGATTTTATCGACTTTTGATGGGTACACGCGCTCGGAACAATTGATTCGAGAATAGATCATGGCCACTGCCTCAGGATCACTCTGCGCCACATAATCAAATCCCTTCTGCGTCAAGCTCAGAGACCGGATTACATGCCGCTTATGTTTCCTGCGGTAGCACTTCACATAGCCCTCTCGAATCGCCCGATACATCACTCTGCGATTCCACTCAGCACCACCACCGATGCGAACCGCCAACTGCGTCGGAAACTCAATACAGTACCCAACAAACCACAGCAGTTCAAGCAACCGATCGTTCTTGCAAGTAATCATAGGCACTCCAATCTTGAAAACAGTAAGGCTGCCGACAGGCTGCCCGAGGCTGCGGCATGCATTGCCGAAGTTGCGCAGAAACTGACCAAGCAAAAAACACCCAGCCAGAACACCTCACTCAAATCACTACCTATTTCTGCAGCCCCTGGGTGAGGACAGTCCGAAGGCTCAAAATCACTACCTATTTCTGCCTCTCATTCAAAGCAGGAATTGGTAGTTGATTTTATGTGGTTTTTAGCCCATGTAGAGAGGGTCTCGGGTCGCATCAGATAGAACTCTGTGCAGTCTCGATCAGACACCTTTGTGGCCTGAAGCACCGTACACAACAGCCCGCTGTCGTTGGTCAGTAGCATAGACTCGATCACATCCAGATATCTCTTGGTTTCGATGTTATCGTAGTCTCGAATGCGCCGCTTACCGAGTGCCTCATCGTAGTTATGGACAATGCAGATAGCACAGCTTCCGAACCGTTCCATCGGATTTTCCTTGAGGAAGTCGAGGAGTGCATAGCGCAGAGGGCGTGTCAGAAACGCCTGATTATCCCTCTGGTTTCGCTTCGGTAGGATTGCAGGCACTGTGATTTTGAGCCAGTCATGGGTCTCATCGATCCGAATTCCAAGCAGATCAGCCACCTCACCGTAGAAGTGTGCGGTATCATCACGGACCGTTCGAGCCGTGAGATTTCGCAGGGAGACCGTGGAAACTTCAGCGTTACGAACCAGGCTGAACAGCTTCTGCTGGGGGTTGAACTGATCCATGCGCTCCAGATTATTGGCTATCTGGAAGAGTTCATGCTGATGCGTCATAATCTGAAGCGACCTGGCGCATAACAAGGATATATTTGGGGTTTTCCATCGTGTAACCTCACATCTTATAGATTTGCTCAACACCATTCGGGCCGACTAAGATGCCATAATCGTTGACCAGTCTGGGCTCTACCTCATCCAGAGTGCTCAGATCATCAACAACGATCAGGCGGACTGTCGCTTCCGCAACCACGGTGCGAGCTGCGTTGATTGCAGGGATATTCTGCTTACTGCCAGGGATCAGGTCATAATCCTTGGCCGCAGAAGAGAACGATAAAATAGCCGGAGGGTCGCTTGCGCAGAAGTCCAGCACATTGTCTCGCATTTTGATGAATGCCCAGAATACCATGACAGATTCAAGGGTCTTTCCGTGGTCCAGCGAGTACCTACTTGTGGCAAGGAATTGGCCGTCCGGCGAAAGTAGGCCAGACCCTCTCGCCGGAGTCGTGCGAGGATCTGGCCATAGGAACGATTGCTCAAATGATTGAAGAGCAACCGCATTTGTCGCTGTTCAACGACCCCGAAGATGGTCAGCAGCCGAATGATAAAGGCCACTTCTCGATCTCGGGCAGCATATGCAAACTTCATTTTGCTCTCCTTTGTGTAGACTTAGGAAACCGCATAGTGTAAAAGATCTTTGCTGTTACGCATAATGTAGAGCTAATGTAAACGACATTCGTGGTGTGTTTTCATAAGTCAGCATTATGCGCATTTTGAGCCATCTTTTCCTGGAGGATTTGATTGAGCTCCATGCGGTCTGTAGTGATCAACTGCTTCTCCAGAGGGGAAGCTTTGAAGGAAACAGTGATGTGGTTGGAGTTTGTTGAGATTAGGCCCTGGCCGCGCTCAAAACGGGTAATCGACATGATCTCAGCATCCGACAGGTGGAGGATGCTCTGCACTCTTCGGGCTTCATCCTCCTCCAGATTCAAAATGATCTTCGTCTTGGCAACATTCAGGATGCCTTTGCCAAATCGGCTCCTGTCAAGGTCGCCGATATCCTGCGTAGCTGCAACAGCTGCGCCGCCATAGCCACGGATGATTTTGAAGATTTCTTGGACCCATTCTCCGGCCAGCGCCTTTGCGTTATTCGGGTTACTGGTATCGTCGTCTCCGATCAGCTCCCACGCCTCATCAATGAAGATGGCTTTCTCCTTGGTGCGATCCTCCTTTGCCTTATCCCAAACATAGTCCAGAGCAACGAACATGCCCACAGGGAGCAGCTCGCCTGTAAGTTCAGAGATGTCCAGTACGGTATAGAGGTTATCGAGTTGGACATTGGTGTGTTGGTTGAAGGTCTTCGCAGAGCCGTTGACAAGACGATTGAGAATGTTGCCCATGCGCTTCGTTTCCGGAGACTCCATAAGGATCTCATAGACATCTCCCAGCAGGGGCATCTCGCGATACCGATCCGGGTGGTCTGGGTCGATCAGCGACTCGTTGTTGTGAGTGATTCCTTTTTTTGCATAGGTTCGAATCAGAGCCTCATCCAGAAGCTGACGCTCTTCATGGTTGATATCGGGGATCAACAGAGAGAAGAAGATGTGCAGCTGTTGGATCTTTTTTGCCAGAATGGAGTTCTCATTGACAACGCCATCTATCAGCTGATTGGCGCTCAAGTCTTGCTTACGGATCTCACAGACATTGATGCACTGCTTGGAGGCAGGGCTTATGGAGATAAACTCACCTCCTATATTGTTGCATGCGCGCAGGAACTCATGTCCCTTCAGAGGAGCGATAATGAATACCTGCGTGCTTTTACGCCTCATGCGCAAAGCGATCAGCTGGAGCGTGAAGGTCTTACCTGCGCCGCTTGTTCCAAGAAGTACCATATTGGCGTTTTTGTAAACCCGGCTATTGAAGATATCCACGATGACCAGGCTGTTGTTATGCTGATTAACACCGAGCAAGATGCCATTCTCGTCACTCATCTCAAACGAGGTGAAGGGATAGCAACTGGCCGCAGAGGATGTCAGCATATTGCGCTTGCTGGCCTCGAACAACTTCTTATCCAGCTTACAGAACGGAAGGATCGAGAGAAGCGCCTGTTCCTGCCTGAAGCGGCAGATACGAATGTCCATATCCTGTGAGATCATAAGGCGACGCACTTCAGAGATGCGCCACTCCAGGTTTTCCAGAGTATCTGCAGTAACCGTGACCAGGGTGTTGCAGTAGTAGAAGTCCTCGTAGTTCGCAAGACCTTCCTTCAGGAAGTATCCGGATCGAATGGCGCTTTCGAAATCATCGAAGTCCGTATTCGTGTCCGATGTATCCTTGAGTCGCTGCGGTTAATTCGGATCTGCTGACCAGCTTAGCCTGGATACGCTCTTTTGGTTCGCGGGAAAAGAAAAAGTCCACATCGATGCCTTCGCCCGCATTGACGAGAATGCTCGTCCAACCGGCGACCACTCGGGGGTTATACCCGTCAGAGGGTACGATCAGATATGCATGATAGACACCATCCATGACGACATAGGACCCACGGGTCAGGTCAATGGACTCAGGTGCCAGCACACTTTTGAGTGTACAGGAACCGAAATGTCGGTGTCCTTCCGCGCTGCCTGCAGTTCACGGACCCGCTTCTCAACGGGCTTTACTTCGCAGGTGGCACGATTGAAAATGGTGTAGAGGACTTCCATAAGGAAGATGTTCTCATCCTCATGAGCGACAACGGCATTGTCACAGTGCAGAAAGTACTGACGTGCTGTTTGAACAGCGGTCTCCAGTGCAGAAACAATCTCTGCGTATTCCGGCTTACGATTGGTGACTGCCTCATACTCAAAGATGACGAGGAAGCGTCGTGTGATGGCCTCACGGGAACCGATCGTCTGGATTAGATGGTAGTAGTCCAGTTGGAGATCCCGGCACTTGGGATTATCCTCTGCCTCCATTTCACGCTCAATGGTATTGAGGTGCTTGCCGATATCGGCCTTTTTTTGTCAGCACTTTGATTTGGACCTTTACAGGAGAAATCTTCATCCAACTTGCGAAGCTGGCGACGATGTTCTTCTGCTCGGAAATGTTACGGAGCAAGAAGTTGATCGGCTCCACCTCAATCACACGGAGATAGCGACCATCTGTAGTCTCGATAATGCCGTTTCGGATATCTCTGACCGGGATGAAGTCCTCTGCGTGGAGGGGCTGCTTTTTCTTTGCAACTGATGATTTGTGCTTGCTTGCTTTATGGGGTTTCTTCACAGGGTTGCGCTTTTTCCGTTTCTTGGGGTTCTCCTTGATCTTGATCCTAACTGCTCGGGCGGCTTAGGTGCCGACATTCCCGACACAGCCTTCATTGGTTTTTCAGGTGCCTCTGGAACCGGAGTGTCTGATCGGTATAGTGTCCTGCGATGGATGAGCCAACGCACCCAGTTAACAGCGAACTCAGAAAGCGAATCACCTTCAAATCCAATCACACCAAAGATTCCAAGTGGCAGAGACACCAGGCACAAAATGATGATCCGTGTAGTAAGGGAAAAGGGCAACTTGATAATGGGGACACCTGTTAATAAGACGAGCACGCAAGCTTCAATCGCATTGCGTGCCCGAATCATGCCGCCAAATAAGCGCCCACTTGTGAGAAAGTTTGGTGGGATATAGTAGACATCCCGATCTTCATTCGGTTTGCTCATATTTGGCCTCTATTCTGTTGTCAGTTACCGATGATCCAGAAGGGACCACCAGCGCCAGCACTCTTACTGGCTTCGTTGAGAATGATGGACAGATCCCAACTCTTCTCGGAGCGCTTATAACTGGAAGGATCTGCGACGAGTATCTTTCCGTCAGCTGTGCAACCGCGCAGCACAATGAAGTGGCCGCTGGAAGTGAAGTGTCCCTTTGTCATGATGGCGACCACGAGCTTTCCATCAGCTAGGGCATCAACGATGCGCTGGGGCTCTGGTGCCGTACAGCCCTCTACACTCAATCCCCAAGCCTCAGCAGCACCGGGAATTAAAGAGTGGTACGAGCCGTTTCCACTACACCAATAGCCGTTCTCATAGGCCCATTGTGCCATGTGAGGAGGATCGACAGTTTCGGATGTCAGGCTGGATACGACGATGGACATAGCGGTAGGCCCACAGGCGTAACCGCCAATGGTGTCTGTGCCGTACAGTTCGTACTTCCAGCGTTCGTCCAACTGGTTGTAGTAGACCACCTGCGTCTCACCATCTGAGAAAATGACTCCGTCATAGGAAAGTCCCATGGCAGAGAATTCGGTTTCACTCAGGCCCTGGTAAACACCATCGCCCAACAGAACGGTGAGGTTTTGCGCATACTGGCTTGCCAGCAGCTTCTGGTCGTCAGACAGGTAGAATACCTGATCTGCAAAATAAGCCTCGCCATTGTATGAGATGGTGTAGACTCGGATGGTCTCATAAGTCGGCTCGGGAGGTTCCTCGGTTGTGGTGTCAGGCGCAACCGTTTCCGTGCTTTCTGCTTCAGGCTCAGAGGGGACTTCTCTCACCTCGTCTGTATAGGTGAACGAATAGAGTTTGTCCTTGTTTGCTGCAAGCAGGCTCTCCATATCATCCTTGGAAATGGAGGTCGCGTCAGTGTCCTTATAGGCACAGTACAGGGAAACGATTGCATTGGCGTTAAACACCACATCGGAACCGAACGGATTATTGACTTCCTTACCGTCACAGCCGGAAGCAGTGAAATCACTGTCGATCCGTGCCAGCACATCATCGAGTCCCGCAGAGAGGATCATGCTGATACCACTGTTGATATCCGCCAAGTTCTGCACCAGCACCGTATCATCGGAAATCCCGTTAGGAGTATCAGTGCCATCGCCAAGCAGGGATCCGAATATCACCGAGGGCAGCATGGCAATAATCAAAACCGAAAGCAAGATGACGGCTACGATGGGAATGGTCCACTTCTTTGAGGATTTTGCAGCCTCAACGGCCGCCCCATGAGCGCCACCAGTTGCGGCACCCTTTGCGATGCTGGCAATGGCTTTACCGGTTTTCGCAGCGCCAGCTACTGTGGATTCAGCAGATGACTGTTGCTGTCTGTTCTCTTCACTCATTAGACTTTGTCCTTTCTCTTGGGCACGGGCGGCATTTGAGGAACAATGCGCTCCTCATACCGAATCTTATCGTCGCCATCCTTATAGGGAGTCTTCTCGACAGTCGGCTGTGCATATTGCCTGTACCAGGAAGAGCCATCTATCGTCTCTACGGTATCGTAGGGGCCGGTAGGAGCCATATACTGCTCAGTGCTATACATAGCGAACTCCCGTTCAGACTGACCATCAGGAGCAACTTCGTGTCCTGTGATGCGGCCTCCGCCAATTTCGACATTGCGGAATGTGGGAGGCGAACTGGGAACACCAGCCCCCTCGCGGACAGTGCCGGGAGATGGGGCTGTGGGGGTGGTCGAAGCTGTGTGCGTAGCAGTTGTGATCACGCCGGTCAATGCGCTTCCTTCAGAAACTGGTTTTGCTCCCACAGGGGAGGGAACCACCGGGTTGGGGGCACTGGGCGCCGCCCACGGTTGAGTTTCGGGTGGGATAACACCGGCTGCTGATCCTCCATCGAGGGTGACAACATCTTCGCCGTTCATTGGGGTAGGCGCCGTGGGAATTGTGACCGGATCATCCGTTTGTATCTCACTCGCCGCAGCACTTGAGTAGCCAAGATAACTGGTCAATGCTTCCGACGCCTGTTCTCCGGTAATCGAACCGACAGAGGATATATCTCCCTTTGCAACAGCTCCGATCACACTAGTTGCGAACTTGCCCCCGCTTGCTAAGCTGGAGCCGAACATAGCACCACCAATGATGCTGCTAAGACCAGATCCGGTGCCTGTTGCACTTGATGCTGCGGCATTACCCACAGCTCGTTTGGTGACCCCGACAAGGCCATTTCCGCCACCGGTAAATGCTGCGCCGGCTGCCTGACCACCATTGTGTGTACCGTGCGAGGAGTGACGATTAGAAACCGTGCTTCCAAATGCACCTGCAGCAGTGGCGATACCACGGCCGGCTACCATGAGTTCTGCCAGCATACTTCCTCCTGTCCTGCCAACATTGACTCCCAGGGAAGCCATGAAGCTATCGATCTTCTGACTCACTTTGAGAAACCCAATGGCACACAGGAACCAGATGAAGATATTGCCGGCAACTTCTTCTTGACTGGACGCTGCAATGGCACTTTCCACTTCACTCTCATCGATGGCAAAAGCAGTTGTGGACAGAGCACAGGTGAGCAGCACGAGCACAAGGATTGTGAATATGCGTTTTCGTTTCATGTCTACCTCCTCATATGGACAGCGGATTGGCAAGGAAGTTGCCAACCATGCTTGTGAACAGGCGCAGGCACCATGCATTCATGATCAAAAGGAAAAGCTGACCACCAAGCATTCGGCACCACGCGCTGAATACATTAGATGTGCTTTCTGACGCACCTGTCGCAAACGCAATGGGCGCCGTATAGATCAGAACTCCGACGAGGATATATCGTTCCGCTGCCTCAAACAGGAGCTTGATATAGTTCCATGCAATGATGATCACAAGGATCAAAACAATAAGGCTCACGGATCCGGAGGCGAGACATCCGACTATCACCGTGAGCACGCTACCGAAGTTGGAAAACTCAATGGGAGGTAGTGCTGTATCGACAACCCAGTCATATGGTGTGCCGGCGATTCCCAGGATGAGCACCATGATCTGATCGGCAAACAGTGCCAGAAAAATGAAGAGGATAGACTTGATAGCGAGCTTGGTAGGGTCCTCCGCACTAAGGCCCACACCAAGCCCGAAGTTTTGAAGAGCTGCCACACGAGGTTCAAAAGGATAAAGCCAACAGCAATCGCTGCAAAGACTTCGTAGAGCGTCTCAGCGGCTGGAAAGTAACGCAAGAAAGTGCTCATGTCACAACCCAGCGCTCCAAGAACGGAGCCTGTGACTAGGTCCAGCAGGTTCATGATCTGCGTGGCAATCCACTCAACAATGCTGTCTAAGATACCCATGTAACACCTCCTGCGTCAGATCAGAAGCAGCCCAACTCGTCGTCGAAGCTGCTCTCAGGCAGGAAGTAAGCCGCTGTCAAGCACATGGCGATGCCAGCGATGATACCGGATACCAAGCAGATGATGTTTTTTTTCATATCTTGTTTCTCCTTTAAGGCGTCCAAGTGCCACCGGCGAAGAAAGGCGTCACATAGGCCATGATAAAGCCAAGGCTATTCAGGATAGCCCAAGTAATGATGATCCGCTTCAACCAAGCACGGGACTCGTCAACCGTCCGTCCGGATCTGGAGAAGTTCATCAGAAGAAGCGCAACGGCAGCCGTAACAACTGCGGCAATGGTGCTGATGCTGAGGATTTGCGTATACACATCCTGCATGATCGCACTCGCCTTCGTCCAAATGGTATCCGCGGCGAAAGCACGAGTGGAAAACATGCTCAGCATCGTAGGCATCACAAATGCTATATACAGTCCACGACCAACGCTTACATTTCTGAATCGCTCCTGCAGCTTCTTGACGACGGCAGGTTTGTTCTGATTCATACTGGGAAGTCCTCCTTTCAACTAGAGCCGAAAAGAAAAGCCAGGGGCTTGGGCAGTGCGACCCAAACTCCTGGCTTATGCATGAAAAATGCCCCCGGCAGAGCAGAGGGCCGTCCATCGATGAAACTTTTCGACGCTATCATCTTAGCATTTATGGAATACAGATGCAATTAAGCAGGACTTCAAATACAGTTCGGAAATAGTTCAATTTTAGTTCAGGGCAGAAATTGCTTGATGATTTCCATACAATCACGAGCCGTATAACCCCATAAAATGCGGTCGATGCTTTGATCGCCATATTGAGGTAACTGTGATAAGTCACCATCGACATTTGGAAACCTATTCGCTCGAGTTCTGCAAGGATTGCTTCACGGTTGGCCAGCTTCCTCTCCGAGAAGTAGGTGAGATAGAGGATCTGGTACATCAACTCCCCATGATCCGGATCCAGCCTTACCGTGTTCAGCGCGTTTTTGATGATCTGGAGCATATTCTTGCTCCGGATGACTGTGCGTGCATATCCTTCAAGCTTTGAGCCGGATAAATCAACCCCCGCAAGCTCTGCATTGACCTCCAGTGTGGAAAGGCGGGTGCCATGTTCCATCTCCATCCTGACATTCATGTCAGACTCCGAGATCTGGATCGCATAGGCCACCTTGCGGTATTGCTTGAGCAAGTACCTGGTGTTGTGATACTTTTCCACCGGCTTGCGTTTCATCGGCTTGTCCTCCAGATGATCTACGCCAACCTGAAGGCCAGTCTCAATCTCAGTCTTCAACGCTTCCTTCTCAAGCGCAAAGACGGGTGTGCTGTCAGAGGTCATGATTTCATCTCCTTTCCGAGTGTGGATTCTTTGGGAGGGTCACGACTACTCTTCTCCTGTTCAGACATCTCCCAGTCTAAAGAACTGTAGAAGACTAATGGAATCTGCCGAGCAAAAAAAGAGGAGCGAACCACCAGAAACACCTGTATTTTCAAGGACTTTCTGGCTTTACCTATTGTTTTCTCTGGCGGGACGCGAGACTCGACGCTGATATCGAGTTTGCTGTCGTCTGCTTCCACCACATCAATCGCCTTAGCAATACCAATGATCTCGCCAATCCTGCTTAGTTCGAGTTCCTCACAGCCTTCACCGTAGATCATCTCACGATAGCGGCACATTGAAATGACAGAGCCGCGTGAGCTGGAAAAACTCACACGGCTGATAATTCCATATTCGCCGGCCTTCAACATGAAGCGTCCGACTCGGGACTTTGACCAGCCCCAACGACGAGCAAGGTAAGTATATGAGAGCAGCGGCATACCTCGCATATTGGAGTAATAGACAACCGGCATATACTCAGATCCTCGCACTTTGGGGTCATTCAGGATTGTGTGGAGCCACATATCCATGATGGCGTCCAATTCACTGAATACAATTCCGACTTCCTTTCGTGCAGTCTTCAGAAGCAGTCTGCCGACAGGCAGCGGGAAGAAAAAGAATCCCGATCCTTTATAGCTGTAATAGTTATACTGTAGGTGTGTGCAGTGCTCTTTCCAATCGGCAATCGTGAAGCGGAGTATTTCCTTTTCCTCATCCAAGATCTCAAAGGTAAGGAATCCATGATTCTGGAAGTACTCCATCAGCTCAAGCGCCTGAGTCTTGGAGTGGACTCGAAGGATTCTGGCAATGCCCCGAGTTTGCAGATCCACTGACCGGTGCCTCCATATATCGGTCGCCATAGATCACGCGTTCATTGGATCGAAAATTAGCGTAGCTGAAGAGCGCCATGAGACTGAATAGATGGACAGTTCCTTCGTTCCGGAAATCCTTGTGATCATTGAAGTGTCGGAACCACGGCTTATAAACTCTTACCTTCGGAAAGCACACCAACTGTTGTTTTTGTGTGCAGCTCATCTCATACACCTCCTTCCTGACAGAGTTTAGGGTTGAGCAAAACTCCGATTTGCTCATGAGACTATACAATAAATGGTGCCATCCGACTTGTTTGAAGCCTATATATTGTGACTCAACCTTGCAAAACTCGCGTTTTGCTCACCCCTTACAGAGTTATAAATAGAGTCGATTCCAAGTCCCCTGGTCAGGGGGACACAGGCATTTCAGCCTCGGCCCATGCTTGTGGGTGCGTCGTCCCTCGGTTTGAGACCTAGCCGGACGAGTGTACCATTATTTTCCCGTGCTGTCGTCGCAATGGAGCTTGACCAGGCCCCTTTCACTTGCTCATAGTGGCTCGAACACGGTGATGTCTTGGAATCGTATTCGGTTTTCAAGGTACAGTGCTGTGGTAACAGGTTGAGAGTCTGCGGTCGGCAAGTCATAAAACACCTCGAATGCACCTCTCGTAATGAATGTAGAAATGGCACCCCTTTTGACCACCCTTCAAAAAAGAAAAATTTCCCCATCGACTAAAATAGGCTGATGAGGTATTATGAAAATGCATTGAAAACAAAAAAAGCACGCACCCACCATTTAAGGTGAATGCGTGCAAATGATAAGTCGGGAGGAAGCTTTGATTTTGGACTAAATCAGCATACTCATCCATAGAACCGACTGTATGTCTATTATAGGTCAATCCTCTGCCCGGAAGTCGATGGCCGGGGACGCCACGGCGTTGGCAAAGCCCGTGATGGCACCAGCGTTCCGGCTCCGCCGAACCGGGCCAGCTTGTTATACAGGTTCAGCCCCGTGAACAGGGCCGACAGAAACACCAGGCTCACGGAGGTGGCGGTGGCGGCATCGTCCTGGGGCAGCAGCATCAGCCAGCCGTTCAGAATCAGCTGTCCGATAACGCAGATGGCCCCGCCGATGGCGAAGGCCAGGGCCATGTCCTTCAGCAGAGGGGACTTTTTTTGCAGATTTTTCACATAATCCTGGTATTCCCGGGGTGACATGTCCATATGGCAGCACTTCCTTTCGGGAATAGCATGTCCCGGCAGCGGAAAATTTATCCCTTCTTGAAAAATCCCGCAGAAGCCGCTATACTATATAAAAACCCTTAAAGGCAGGTGTCCCCTTATGTACGATCCCGCGCATCCCTTCGGACGCAAGCGCTTCAGCCGCGCCGTCATCGACCCCGTCTGCTGCACCGGCTGCGGCTACTGCACCATGTTCTGCGTGATGGACTGCATCGTTCTGCAGCCGGACGGCCTGTATACCGTGGACCTGGAGCAGTGCATCGGCTGCCGCTCCTGCAAGGTAAACTGTCCCTTTGACGCCGTGACCATCCTGCCGCCCAAGGACGAGCTGACATGAAAAAACCTGACATCGACCGCAACCGGCCCCTGGGCCTGTATCTGCACATTCCCTTCTGCAAGGCCAAGTGCGCGTACTGCGATTTTTATTCCCTGGCCCACAGCGAGGAGAAAATGGACGCCTATGCTGCGGCCCTGACCCGGCACATCACCGAGGTGGCCCCCCAGATGCAGAATCACCGGGTGGACACCGTGTATTTCGGCGGCGGCACCCCCAGCTATCTGGGCCATAAGCGGCTCATCGCCCTGCTGAAAACCGTCAAAAAGCAGTGCCGGGTGTGGGACCGGGCGGAGATCACCCTGGAGGCCAACCCCGACAGCGCCGGGGATTGGCGGGCCCTGCGGGCCCTGCGCCGGGCAGGCTTCAACCGCATCTCCCTGGGGGTGCAGTCCTCAGACGATGAGGAGCTGCGCCGCCTGGGCCGGGTGCACACCTGGCAGCAGGTGAAGGACGCCGTGGCCGCCTGCCGGAAGGCGGGGCTGGACAACATCAGCCTGGACCTGATTTACGGTCTGCCGGACCAGACCATGGAGCGGTGGGAAAACACCCTGGCGGATGCCTGGTGCTGGCTCCCCGGCACATCTCGTGCTACGGGCTGAAGCTGGAGGAGGGGACGCCGCTGTACGCCCGGCGGGACAGCCTGACCCTGCCGGACGGGGACATGCAGGCGGATATGTATCTGTACGCCGTGGAGCTGCTGGGCCAGAACGGGTATGCGCAGTATGAGATCTCCAATTTCGCCCAGCCGGGGTACGAGTCCCGGCACAACCTGAAATACTGGACGCTGGGCGAGTACGCGGGCTTCGGCCCCGGAGCGCACTCCGACTTCGGCGGCGTGCGGTACGGCTATACCCGGGATCTGGACGGATATCTGGCAGGGCGGCTGGACCTGGCGGAGAGCGAGACCATCTCGGCTCAGGAGCGGGAGATGGAGTATATCATGCTGCGGCTGCGCACGGTCCAGGGCATCGACACCCGGGAGTTTGAAAGCCGGTTCCGCCAGCGCTTCGGCCCCCTGGACGCCATTCTGGACACCTGCGCCGCCCATGGCCTGGCCCAGCGGACGGATACCGGCTGGCGGCTGACACCCAAGGGCTTCCTGGTGTCCAACCGGATCATCGGCGACCTGCAGGAGGAGCTGCACCGGGAAAAGGCCCAGCGCCTGGCCCGGGCCGCCCGGGGAGACTATCGGGTGCTGGAGTAATGAAAATCAAAAACCGGTGATCGGACGGGTAAGGCCTCCGGTCACCGGTTTTTTCCGTCAAAATAAAGAAAAGTCTTTTCCATTTTTCGGGTTTTCTGATTCCTGCTGTATAAATCCGCCGCAGCGGGGCCATACTGAGGACAGAAACGCATGGCATGATTTCGGCCCGCCGCGGGCCGGCATACGCGGCTCCGGCCATGGGCCGGATGGGAAAGGCAACTATGAGCAGATACGACGGAAAAAAGGTCAAGGCCGTGTTCGGCGGCAAGGGCTTCTACATAGCCCTTGCGTCTGCCTGCTGGCAGCCGGTATTGTCGGCTATTATACCCTGCTGCGGCCCCAGGCTCCGGCGGAGCCGCCGCCAGCCCCAACACCGCCGTCCCCGACGAGCGGGACAACGCCTGGGTGGCTCCCACAGTGACCCCGGAGGAAAATGTTCCGGCCGCGCCGCCAGCGGAGGAGACCCCCATCTCCGATCCCCAGGACCTGCTGCCCCAGGTCATGTCCCCCCTGGACGGCACCACAGTGACGGTGTTCAGCGTCACAGAGCTGATGTATGACGAGACCATGGCGGACTGGCGCACCCACAACGGCATCGATATCCAGGCCGCCGAGGGCGACTCCGTCCGCACCGCCGCCAGCGGCACGGTGCTGTCGGTGAAGGACGACGAGCTTATGGGCACCACGGTGGTCATTCAGCACGGCGGCGGCTATACCACCCAGTACAGCTGCCTGCAGAAGGACCCACCGGTGCAGGAGGGCGACCAGGTAGCTGCCGGGGATATCATCGGCCTGGTGGGCAGCACCGCCTCCGCTGAGGGCAGCATGGGGCCTCATCTGCACTTCTCGGTATCCAAGGACGGCAAGCTCATTGACCCGGCAGATTATGTGAATTGACCCCAGGGCCCGGCGGTGGGAGTTGTCTCCCCCGCGGCCTGTTGGGCTTGCCCCAAAAAAGGCGGACACCCGGAGGCGTCCGCCTTTTGTTATGTCGTGGAATCAGCCGCGATCAATTGTGCTTTCTGCGGGGCAGGGCCACCACAGCGGCAGCCAGCAGAGCGGAGACGGTCAGCAGCATGACCCACAGGTCACGGAGCTGGCATCACCGGTCTTGACGCCGGGCTGAGCAGGCTGATAGTTGGGATCGGTTTCGCCGCAGTCGGTGCACTTGCCATCCTTATAATGGTGGCCGGTGGCGGGGATGGTCTCACCCTTCTTCACAGTCTCGCCGCAGACGGTGCAGACCTGGTCGCCGGTGTAGCCGTCCTCGGTGCAGGTGGCGGGCTTGGCACCCACCAGCTGGGTATCGTGGCCGGCGGCGGGGATGACCTCGCCCTTCTTCACGGTGACGCCGCAGGTCTTGCAGACCTCATCGCCGGTGTAGCCGTCCTGGGTGCAGGTGGCAGGCTTGGCGCCCACCAGCTGGGTGTCATGGCCGGTGGCGGGCAGCGTCTCGGTCTTGGTATCCGTGTAGGTCTGGCCCTCGAAGGTCACCGTGGCGGTGTACGTCCGGACACCGGTGCTCTCGCAGCCGGGCTCGGTGGTCACCTGGCTGGTCACCGCAGCGGTCAGCGTCTGGGTATGGCCAGCGTCACGGGCGCAGGCAAAGACAGCCTGGGCAGCGAAGCCGGTCCACTGCCACACGGGCTGGCCCCAGACATGGCCAGCGGCGGGCAGCGTCTCGGTCTTGGTATCCGTGTAGGTCTGGCCCTCGAAGGTCACCGTGGCGGTGTACGTCCGGACGCCGGTGCTCTCGCAGCCGGGCTCGGTGGTCACCTGGCTGGTCACCGCAGCGGTCAGCGTCTGGGTATGGGACCCATCATTGCCGCAGGTGAACACGGCGGAGGCGGACTCCGTTCCGGTCCAGGTCCAGGCAGGCTGACCCCAGGCGTGGCCGGTGGCAGGGATGGTCAGAGCCTCCAGGGTGGTCTCGTTCTTGCCGTCGCGTCGCTGAACAGCTTGCCGCAGACGGAGCACACCCAGTGGGCCTTGACGCCGGTCTCCTCGCAGGTGGCGGGGACCTCCGCCACGGCGGTGAGGGTATGACCGTCGGCGCAGGGATCGGTGACGCGTAGGTCATGGTCACGTTGTCGATGGCGAACATGGCGTCGGTATCGTCATAGCCTGGTTGGCCTTCTTATAGAAGTGGAAGGCGAACTGGGCATTGTCCGTGCAGAAGGCGGCGGGAACGGCAACGTTGGCCGTGCCCATGAACCAATAACCGCTTACCGGCTCCAGATCGGCTGCGGTCCAGATGGTGGTCCAGGTCTGGCCGCCGTCGGTGGTGGCCTCCACGGTCACGGAGCAGTAGTTGCCGATGACAGACTTGAACAGCAGGTAATCGAAGCTCAGCGTGGGCGTCTTGCCGGTCAGGTTCACCACCGGGGAGATGAGGTACTCATCCTGCAGCTTATCGCTGCCGCCTGCCATAGGCAGCAGAGGCTTGCGGATGCCGCCCACGCTCCAGGGATCACCCCAGGGATCGACATAGTAATCCATGTCGATGCGGGCCTGCTTGGTGGAATTGAGCTTGGTATTGGTGCCCTTGTACCAGGTATAGGGCTGTCGGTACGGGTGCTTCACGGTCCAGCCGTGGCCGGGGAAGCTCTCGGACTCGAAGTCGTTATCGAACTGCACGTCGGAGGCCGTCCTGGTGAACACGGCGGCAATGGTGTGGTTGGCGGTGACATTCTCGAAGGTGTAGCTGTCCACCGCGCCCACGCTCTGGCCGTCCACCAGCACGTCGGCAATGGCATAGCCCTCGGAGGCGGTGATGGTGAAGGTCTGGGACGCGCCCTCCTTCACGGACACCTCACCGGCGGGGGTGATGGAGCCGCCCTCACCGGCGGTGGCGGTGATGGTGTACTTCTGGGCCACGGGGCCGTCCTCCACCGCCATCAGCTTCACGTTATCCACCGCCAGGGGGGCGGTGTCGTGGGTGGTGTTCACATAGCGGAAGGCGAACTGGACACCGTCCACCGCATACTGGGCGGGAACCTTGACCTCAGCGCTGCCCGCCAGGCATAGCCGCTGGTTTCCTGGCCGGTGTAGCTGTCCTGGAAGTTCCAGATGGGGGTCCAGGTCTGGCCGCCGTCGGTGGAGGCCTCCACGGTGGCGGTGAAGGTCTTGTTCTTGATGCCGTAAATGCCGTAGGCATAGTCGAAATACAGAACGCCATCGGGTGCGGACAGGTTCACGGACGGGGAGATCAGCCACTCGTCCTGCGGGCCGCCGTTCCAGTCGTCGGAAATGTAGGCGTGCTTGGTGTCGTTGCCCAGGCTCTTCCAGTTGTAATAGGTATACTGCTTCCAGGTGTAGCCGTTGGGGTTGACGCCCTTGAGGGTCCAGCCGTGGAAGGGGAAGCTGTCGCCGGTGACGGACTCGAAGTCGTTCTCGAACATCACGGTGGGGACATCGGGGATCTTCTCAAATACGGCGGAAACGGCGTAGCTCTGGTCCATGGTCAGGGTCAGGACATTGCCGGTAACGGAGGCGGTGCGGCCGTTGACCTTCACAGAGGCCAGCTGATAGCCTGGTCCGGGGTGAAGGTAACGTCCACGGCCTGGCCGGAGACATAGGTGGTCTGACCGGCGGGGGCCACGGTACCGCCGTCGGAGGCGGTGGTGGTCAGGGTCACGGTGTCGCCGGCAGTGCCGCCGGGAACGGTGAGCTTGACGTTGTCCACGGCCAGAGGACCGGTTTCGTGAGTGGGATTCACATAATGGAAGGCGAACTGAACGCCGTCCACTGCATACTGGGCCGGGATAGCCAGCTCCTTGCGTCCGGAAACAACGCCGGACTTCTCGCCATTGTAGCTGTCGAAGAAGTTCCACAGAGCGGTCCAGGTCTGGCCGCCGTCAGTGGATACCTCCACGGTGGCTGTGTAGGTCTTGTTCTGTGCTCCGTAGTAGCCGTAGCCATAGTCGAAGGACAGGGTTGCTTCCTTGCCGGTCAGATTCACCGCCGGGGAGATCAGATACTCGTCCTGCGCGCCGCCGTTCCAGTCATCGGAGATATAGGCGTGCTTGGTGTCGTTGACATCCTTCCAGTTCCAGTAGGTCTGCTGCTTCCAGGTGTAGCCGTTGGTGTTGACACCCTTCAGGCTCCAGCCGTGGAAGGGGAAGCTCTCACCGGTCACAGATTCAAAGTCGTTGTCGAACAGCACCACGTCGCCGGACGGCTGGGCCTTCTGGAAGGTGGCGGAGATGGTGTGGTCCACGCCCACCCGCTGGAAGGTATAGTAGCTGATGGGGCCCAGATCCGTGCCGTCACGGTGACGTTGCAATCTCATAGCCCTGGGCGGTGGTAACGGTGAAGGTTTTGCTGGTGCCCTTCTTCACCAGGGTCTGACCGGCGGGGTCAATGGCGCCGCCCTCACCGGCGGAGGCGGTGACGGCCACATAGTTGTCCCGCTCCTCGGCGTACAGCTGAACGTTGTCCAGCGACAGGTCGGAGCCGCCCTTGCCGGTGTAGACAAAGGCGAAGCGCAGGTCCTTGCTGTTTTGCAGGCTCTCGGGAACGTTGACCTTGGCCTGGGTCTTGGTCCAGGCGGTGAACAGGCCGGAATCCCGCTGCAGGTTCCAGATCTCCTGCCAGGTGGCGCCGCCGTCGCCGGAGGCCATGACCTGGAGGTTGCAGTGCTTATACTCCACGGTGTACCAATAGGTGGTGTAGAAGTCAAACACCATGTGGACCTCGGTATCCACGCCGCTGATATCCGTGGTGCGGGAGATGAGCCACTCGTTCTGCTGGTTGTCCTCGTCATGATCCACGGCGGCCATGTAGTCCTCGTCGCGGTACCAGGTGTTCAGAGAGCCGCCCTTGCTCTGGACGCTCCAGTCGTCGGGGAGCCACTTCTCGTTGAAGTTCTCGGTCCAGAGGATGTTGGTGGGCGTGATGGTGCCGTGATCGTCGGGGTTACCCTTGGCGCTGACGGTATACACCTTGGAGTTGCCGGCATAGTCATGGACGATCATGCCGAAGGTCTCGCCGAAGCCGGTGATGTCATACTCGCTGACATGGCTGGTGACGCCGGGCTGCAGTTCGCCGAAGCCCTGCATGCCGTACAGCATCTGGGTATTGGCCACGTTGTAGAACACCACGGCCGCCACATACTGGTTATCGGACACGTCCAGGCTCAGGTAATACCGGCCCTCGGACTCGGTGACCTTCAGGTTGTCGGCGTGGGGCTCCTCGGTGTCGATGGTGATGGGGAAGGACCAGGAACTCTTCTGGTTGGTCCCCACGCCGTCGCCATAGGGCAGGGTAGCTCGATGGTCACGGTAGCCTTGGTGTTGTTGGGCAGCTTGGCGTTGTGGGCGTCGGTGCCGTACCAGGGCTCGATACCGGTGTAATCGGCGTCTACGCCGGCGGGCACGATGCGGTAATAGTCATAGCTGTAGATAGACTTGCCCACATACTCGCAGTCCTTGCTGTAGTACACCTGGCCGTTG
>ENA-OQEN01000365-OQEN01000365.1-human-gut-metagenome-genome-assembly--contig:-NODE-365-length-19741-cov-5.313704_pt1 | contig 19741 bp, 31 predicted proteins | sample MGYA00242791_ERZ504627 | MGnify/ENA primary metagenome ERZ504627 (study PRJEB26092, sample SAMD00036316) | human gut metagenome | host: Homo sapiens | study: EMG produced TPA metagenomics assembly of... | reverse complement strand
CTATACGGCGTGTACCGCCACTATGTGGAGGCCCAGATCCACTATGCCAACGGGGAGCTGGAGCGGTATAACAACGCCATGGCTCTGTGGAACAACGGGCTGATGACTGCGGGACTATTGGTGCAGGGAGCATCTGCCCGGGGGCAGGTCCAGGCCCTGCGCCTGTGCTGAAGGAGGGAGGAGCATGTATTTTCCGCAGCTGAGCACCCCACGCAGAGCCGGGTGACGGTGAGCCAGTTTCTGGGACTGGACCGACGGCCCCGGGGGCAGGAGGGCAGCTTCCGGGAGATGGAGAATCTGTGCGCCGACGGGTATCCCACCCTACGGTGCGCCGCCCGCGGGGCGTGGCCGGAAGCGCCGTCAGTCCCGGCGGACTTACCGTCAAGGAGGGCCTTATCTGGGTAGACGGGCATACCCTGTATATAAACGGCAGCGCCGCGGGGCTGGTGCTGTCGGAGGGGAGGAAGCAGCTGATCAGCATGGGCGCATGGCTGCTGATCTGCCGGATAAGGCATACATCAATACCAAGGACCTGACGGATTTCGGCAGTCTGGAAAATAAGCGTGTCACGGAAGGGGAGGTATCCTTCGCCCTGTGCCGGCCCGACGGCACGGTATACAGCGGGTATCTGGCGGCGGACGAGGCCCCGGAGGAGCCGGAGGCCGGCAGCCTGTGGCTGGATACCGGCGGCGATGAAACTGCCCTGCGGCAGTACGGCGAGGACGGCTGGACGGCGGTGGACGATGTGTGCGTGCGCATGAATGCGGCGGGCATCGGCATTGGCTTTACCGCCGGAGACGGCGTCGCCGTCAGCGGGTGCCGGGAGACGGCTCTCAACGGCAGCTTTCCGCTGCGGTCTGTGGAGGACGATTATGTGGTGGTGACGGCTCTGCCCCGGAGTCTGTCGTCCCAGTCGGATCCGGTGACGGTGGAACGGTCCGTGCCGGATATGGATTATGTAGTGGAGAGCGGCAACCGGCTGTGGGGGTGCAAATACGGTATCGTAAACGGCAGGCGGTGAATGCCATCTATGCCAGCAAGCTGGGGGACTTCAAAAACTGGAAATGCTATGCGGGGCTGTCTACCGACAGCTATGCCGCGTCCCGCGGCTCCGACGGGGCCTTCACCGGAGCGGCGGATTATCTGGGGAATCCGTTGTTTTTCAAGGAAAACTGCGTGGAACGGGTGTATCCCAGCGCCAGCGGCGCCCATCAGATCGTGACGGTGCAGTGCGCCGGGGTGAAGTCCGGCAGCAGCGGCAGCCTGCGGGTGGTGGACGGAAAGCTGTATTACCACAGCCAGGGCGGCGTGTGCGTGTTTGACGGCAGCATGCCGGTGCATGTATCTCAGGCGCTGGGAGAGATGCGGTATCACAACGCCGTGGCGGGGGCTCTGGACGGGTCCTATTATCTCTCAGCTGCCGATGAAAACGGCGCGTGGCACCTGCTGGTGCTGGACACCCGGCAGGGTCTTTGGTATCGGGAGGACGGCGTGGAGGCTGTGGGCTTTGCGCCCTGGGGCGGCGACCTGTACTGCCTGACGGCGGCGGGGCAGCTGCTGGCTATGAAGGGCTCCGGCGAGAACCGGGAGGGGCCGGTGCAGTGGCTGGCGGAAACCGGGGAACTGGGATTGGATGCGCCGGAGAGTCGGTATCTGGTGCGGCTGAGCCTGCGGCTTTTGCCGGAGGCGGACAGCACTGTCCGGGCTTGGGTCAGCTATGACGAAGGCGGCAGCTGGCAGCCTGCCGGAAGTCTCTGCGGCGCGGGGCGGCTGCGGGCGTGCACCATGCATGTGCGGCCCAGGCGGTGCCGTCAGCTGCGGCTGCGGCTTACCGGTCAGGGGGGCTGCCGGATCTACAGCCTGTCGGCGGTGTATGAGAAGGGAAGTGACGGGCCGTGACGCTTTCTATGCCTCCCGCGCCCAACGGCAGTCCCCAGCAGATGGCCGTGGCCCAATATGCGTATCTGTTCCAGATGGCACAGCAGCTGAATCTTGCCCTGGGGCAGCTGGAATCCGGCGGCACCGGGGCGGCGTCCGGCGGCGGAACATCGACTCATCAGGGACGGCCCGGAAGGAGAGCACGGGCTATCAGGAGCTGAAATCCCTGATCGTCAAAACTGCCCGGCTGGTGAAGCGGCAGATGGAGCAGCTGTCTGCCCGGCTGGAGGGCGAATATGTGGCGGTGTCGGATTTCGGAACGTATGTGGAGCGGCTGAGCGCGTATCTGGAGGCAAATCCGGAGGCGCTGACCCAGTATTACAGCTTCTGCTCGGATCTGCAGGCCAACACCGACGCGTCAGCGCCGCCTTTGGACAGTATAAGACGGAGACGGAGGGCTATATCCGCACCGGCATCGTGGGCTATAACGGCTCCATTCCCATTTACGGCGTGGCCGTTGGCCAGGGGCTGACGGTGACGGACGTGGACGGGGAAACGGTGGTGGACCAGAACAACTTCCGGGCCACCTTCACCGCCCAGCGTCTGTCCTTCTGGCAGGATGCCAACGAGGTGGCGTATGTGTCCAACAACAGGCTGTACATCACCAACATCACGGTACTGGAGGGCGTGACCCTGGGCCAGTGGCAGATCGCCACTGCCTCGGGACTGGCCTTCCGGTGGATCGGAGGGTAAGATGGCGAGCATTTACGGGCCGGTATCGGCCACCGGGTGGCAGCTGCGGCTGGACTATACCATCAGCCAGGATGCGGCCAATAACCGGTCTGCACTGGCGCTGACGCTGTACATCTACGATGGGACCGGGGAGTCGTACAACCAGGCGGCCAACAGCTGCCGGTATGTTTTGCAGGGGAAAACCGTGTATCAGCCGTATCGGTATGAGAGCAAGGGATGGTATAAGCTGGGCAGCGGCTCGGTGACGGTGGATCACCGCTCCGATGGCAGCGGCAGCGCGGCCTTGTCCGCAGCGTGGTACAGCGGCTTTACCTCCCAATGGACACCGGCGTCGCTGTCGGTAGCCCAAACCGTGGCACTGCCGGTGATCCCGCGGGCATCCGGCCTCCAGGCCGGGGCCATGACTCTGGGGCAGACGGGAAGCATTACCGTGCAGCGGGCGGATGCGGGTTTTACTCACAAGATCGACTATCAGATAGGCAGCGCCCATGGCGCGGTGTGCGGGAAAACCGGGGAGACAAGGGTGACATGGACGCCGCCCCTGTCCTTGGCGGAGGAAATCACCGATGCGGTGGCCGGGGACTGTGTGTTGACGGCCACCACCTATTCCGGCAGCAGCGTGGTGGGGACCAGCTCCTGCCCGATAAAGCTGTATGTGCCGGAAGAGGTGAAGCCTACCGCCAGTCTGGCGGTCCAGGTAGTGAATGACAACGCCGTCATTGCCGGGTGGGGTGTGTGCGTCCGGGGATACAGCCGCCTGGCCTATCAGGTGACGGCGGCGGGAGCCCGGGGCAGCAGCATCCGTTCCTGCCGGGTGCAGGTTGCCGGGCAGACAGCAGAGGGCCTTACCGGCCAGACCGGCATGATCCAGCAGGCGGGGACGCTGATCCCGGAGGCACGGGTGACCGACTCCCGGGGACGGTGGGCGACGGCGCAAGGCGGCGCGTGGAGGTGCTGTCATATGCCAACCCCACGTTGACAGCCAGGCTCTTGCCGGTGCGGGGCAGACGGAACCCTGCGGGACGACGGCGACTGCATGAAGGTGCTGTGTGCCGGCGCATGCTCACCGGTAGGCGGGCACAACACCGTGACGGTGCGATACCGGCTGCGGCCGGTAGGCGGCAGCTACAGCGGCTATACCGCCCTGGAAAACGGGCAGGAGCAGATCATTGAGGGTGTATTGAAAACCGCATCCTATGAGCTAGAGCTGTCGGCGGTGGATGCGCTGGGGTCCGTGCGGGCGGTGGAATACGCCATCCCCACGGCGGCGGTGGCGGTACATCTGGCCCAGGGCGGCACGGCCGTGGGCGTGGGCAAGTACGCCGAGCACGACAAGGCCGTTGATATCGCGCCGAACTGGGACGTATGGTTCCGGGGCAAGCGCCTGCTGGATGCCGTGTGGCCGGTAGGCAGCATATATCTGTCCGCATCGGAGATAAGTCCGGAGACGCTGTTCGGCGGCACCTGGGAACAGGTGAAGGACCGGTTTCTGCTGGCGGCGGGGGACGTCTATGAACCGGGAGAAACCGGAGGCGAGGCCCAACACACCCTGACCAAGGCGGAGATGCCCGCCCATACCCACGGATATGACTTCACGGGGCAGTCCGACGTCACCGGCGTGACGGCCATCCGGCTGTACGACGCGGACGGGCGCAGGAACGAGTATCAGGCGCGTCCGCCTCGGCAGGCGGGGGGGCCGCCCACAACAATATGCCGCCGTACCTGGTCGTGTATGTCTGGCGCAGGACGGCGTGAGAAGAAAGGACGAACGATATGGCATCAAGCTATCCAACGATACGGTACGGTTCCTCTGGACAGGAGGTTCGCCGCTTGCAGCAGGCTCTGAATCGGGAGGGCTATTCCCTGGACGTGGACGGCGGATTCGGGAAAAAGACCCTGGCAGCCTGATGGACTATCAGCGCCGGGTGGGCATGACCCCGGACGGCGTGGCGGGCAGCAAGACCTGGGCCAGCCTGGGCGTTCAATCGGCACAGGATCGTCTGGCAGACCTGGAGAAGGGGTATACGCCATCCCGGGAGACCCAGGACGCAAAGCGCAGCTGGGAGGAGCTGGCGGCCAACCGTCCCGAAGATTATACCTCCCCCTATACGGAACGCATGGAGGAGCTGCTGCGGCAGATGGAGGGGCGCGGGCCCTTTGCTTATGACCCCAGCCGGATGACACGTTCCAGCGCTACGCCCGGCTGTACCAGCGTCAGGGACAGACGGCCATGGAGGATGCCCTGGGGCAGGCGGCTGGCTTGACCGGCGGGTATGACTCCACATATGCTCAGCAGGCCGGCCAGCAGGAGTATGGCCGCTATATGCAGGAGCTGGCGGCACTGGTGCCGCAATTGCAGCAGAACGCCTGGGACCGGTACGAGAGTCAGGAACAGGCACTGCTGGACCAGTACAAGCTGCTGCAGGGACAGGACGCATCTGCCTATGACCAGTGGCGGGACCAGGTGGAGGATTGGCAGAACGCCTCCCGCCAGGCCCGGGACCGCTATGAATCCCTGGAAAAGCAGGACTACAGCAACTATCTGGCCTTGATGAAATATTACGCCAGCCGGGCGAAGCAGGAGCAGGACGCCGCTCTGGCGCAGCAGAAGCTGGAGAGCTCCGGCACAGGAAAAGGCGGCGGCAGCTCCCGTTCTTCGGCCAAGAGCGGCGGGAAAAAGACGTCCCTGAGTTCCGCTGCCAGCGAGAGCCTGGAGCGCACCATGAATCGTTATCTGGGGAAGGGGGACACCCGCCAGGTAAAAAAGCTGTTTATGCAGTACCGGGACCGGATGACGCCTCTGCAGCTGCGCCGCTTTGAAAAGCTGTTGGGCCAGAATAACATTCCCATGACGGAATAATGAACAATAGAAAGCACCCCCTGCCGGGCAGCACACTGAGCCGCCCGCAGGGGGTGTTCTGATTTTGGTGCCTTTTCGCAGGGGATTACTGGTCAAACGAAGGGTTTACGAAATACAGGTTCTTCTGATCCATCTTCTCCTTAGCCAGCCGCAGCCCTTCACCGAAGCGCTGGAAATGCACGATTTCCCGCGCCCGCAGGAACTTGATGACGTCGTTGACGTCCGGGTCGTCGGACAGACGCAGGATGTTGTCATAGGTGACCCGGGCCTTTTGCTCGGCGGCCAGATCCTCCGTCAGATCGGCGATCAGGTCGCCCTTGACGGCCATGGATGCCGCGTTCCACGGGGAGCCTGAGGCGGCGGTGGGATACACCCCGGCGGTGTGGTCCACGAAGTACGCCTCGTATCCCGCCTTCTTGACCTCCTCCGGCGTCATGTTCCGGGTCAGCTGGTGGACGATGGCGCCGATAATCTCCAGGTGTCCCAGCTCCTCGGTGCCGATGTCCGTCAGCAGGGCCTTCAGCTCCGGATAGGGCATGGAGTACCGCTGACTCAAATACCGCAGCGATGCACCGAGTTCCCCATCCGGCCCACCTGATGGCAAAAGGATATAATTAAGTGTAGAAGTATATGGCCAGGTGCCGGCTGGCCTTTTCATAGGTGATATGGTCAACGACGGAACGGAGGACTCATTTTTGGCGCCTTCGTCGGCGGATGTCTCCAGGAAGCGGAGGATGTCCGCCGTTTTTTCCATAGGCGGCCTTATCGAAGGATCCCGGGGCCGCAGCAGCTGAAGCGGCCTGTTCTTCTATGCGGCGGATACGCTCCTCCAACCGCGCCTTGTTGTCGCGGTATTCCTCCAGAGTATCTACGCCGGCCTGGTAGGCATCCTTGCAGCGGGCCAGCCTTCGGCGCTCCTGCTCCAGCAGACGGCCATAGTCTGCGGCACGGGACGGGGCGGACGTCAGGTGGGGGACCATATGGAAGGTCAGCGTACCCACAGAGCGCCGCAGACCCGCCAGCACGGCGGCGTTGGCCCTCCGCAGGGATAAGGAATGGGACGTGTGACACGCGCCCTTGGCGTAGCTGTGGCACTGGAGAAAGGGGCAGGAGGAGCTTCGGCCGGCATGATCAGCGTGGCTCCGCAGGCGCTGCAGCGCACCAGGCCCCGCATCATCCAGGCAGCGGGAGCTTGACGCTGGTACCTCCCGTAGGCCGCCTTGCGCTGATCCATGCGGCGCTGCACAGCCTCCCACAGGTCCATGGAGACGATCGGCGGGTGCTTGCCGTCCACAACCTCCACGCCGTCCGCTATATGTACGCGGGAATACCGGGTTTTGTGTCCGGGCGTCCAACGGATCTTCCCGATGTATACGGGGTTGCGGAGCATATACTCCACAAATCGGCTGTCCGGCCGGTTGCCGCGCCGCGTAGTGATCCCGGCATCGCCCAGCTGCACGGCGATGTCCCGGAGCCCGGCGCCATCGGCGTAGGAGCGGAACACATCGCACACGATCTCCGCCCGTTCCGGATCCACCGTGAAGGTCTTGTTGGCACTGTCGATGCGGTAGCCGAAGGGCGCTGTGCCCATGGCTTCGCCCCGGAGAAACTTTTCGCTCATGCCGCGCTTGACCTCGGCGGACAGGTTGATGAGGTAATATTCGTCAAACCACTCGATGATGCTTTCGATCAGCGTGCCGAAGGGGCCGTCCACGGCGGGCTCCTTGACGGAGATCACGGAAATGCCCTGTTTACGCAGCAGACCCTTGTACAGCACGCTCTCCTCTCGATTGCGGGCAAAGCGGCTGAACATCAGCACCAGGATCGCGTCGAAGGGCCTTTCTTTCTCCTTGGCCAGGGCGATCATGCGGTTGAAGGCCGGGCGCTTCCGGGCGGTGGCGGCGGAAATGCCGTCATCCTGGAACACATATTCCTCCGGCAGCAGGTATCCGTTCTTCCTGGCATACTCCCGGATGAGCCGGACCTGGCTGTCCGGGGAGTACTCCTCCTGGTCGTCGGTGGATACCCGGATATAGGCAGCGGCAATTTTCAGATCACTGGTGGGCATGGCGTTTCTCCTTTCACTGTGTCCGAATCGGGTACGGGTGTGGCTAACAGTAACACAAAAACAGCGATCATGCAGTCGAAAAGGCGGCGACACCTTGAATCCGGGTGAGTCCCGGTGCGCGGAAAATGCTGCCCCCGTGTATGCAGCGGAACGCTGCGAACGGGATAGGACATCCCACCCGGCGCATAAGCTGGATGGGAGGTGTATCTCATGGCAGGAGAGACGCGGCAGCCGCTGACGTGTGTATTTTACCTGATCGACCGGGAGACCGGCGAGACCAAGCGGATCGACAAGGTTCCCCCGGAGGCTCTGGAGAAGATGAGCAAGCGCCTGAGCGAGAATATGAGCGCTTACTACACCCGGCATATGGACGAGTACGTCCGTCTGGAGGTGTACCACGATGTTTTCTGAGGACAATTCGGTACTCGCTGGCTGATTTGAAAATGGAAGCATGCAAGCTGTCAGTGGAAAAATCAAGAAGCCAAAATAAATGATCAGAATGACGTGTTTAAATAGTTTCATATTGTTTTCTTCATCACCCCATGAATACCTGATAAAAAATGGGTGCTAATTGCGGCGCATAAGCAAGTAGCCATCCTGCTCCTACCGATACAGCATAGGCTGCGAAGGCAACCATTCTGGCATCTACACTGACGCATACATAATTAGTATTGGTAGTACAGGCCCGTCTCGCTGTCATAGACGTACCCGCGATAGCGCAGGGGGTTCGCAGCACCCAGCGTGGCAGCCATGGTGCCGTCGGTGGACATGGGCGCACCCCAGGGGTCGTAGGTGTAAGACACCACCTGGGTGCGCTGGCGTTCGTTACTGACGGAGTACTGCCAGGGAGTTTTGATAAGTGCTATGTAGTATCAGAACAGAAATGCTTGCGATGTGATTAGCGATTGTCTATTCCCAACATACAACTGTACACGCAATGGCTTTCAATCCGGGATTCAGTCCGGGATTCAGTCCGGGCGAATCGAGAAGTCCACGATGCCGGACCCTTCATAGCTGCGCAGGTAGGTGATCGTGATCCGATAGGTCCGGCCATCCGCCGACGCGCGAAACTCGGCGGTGGTGTAGTGGTCCTTGTCCGATATCTCCGTCTCGTGATCCGTCATACGCTCCAGCTGCCAGCTGCCGCGCAGGGGGATACCCAGCTCAGACAAAAAGGCGTCCATGTCCCATAGCTCATCCGCCGCCTTGGTGGGGTGGAGGCAGGACTGCCAGCGTTTCTCGTCCCGCCGGGTCAAAGCCTCCAGGGCCTCCTGGCAGACCGGCTGCATTTTATTCTGCGCATTCCGGCCTGCAAATGCAATCGCCAGCATGGCCAGCACAAATACCGCGGAAAACAGAATGACATATCCCAGCTTCTTCCGGGAGTCGGGGGAGGTGTCCAGCAACTGTTGCTGGATGCCGATGCCGATGCACGTCAGAACGTGTGCAAACACCGTGCTGAGGAGCCACCCGGTTGATAAGCGGATCAGCAGACTGCCGATGGCCAGCAGAAGGACGGTCTCCAGAAAGAGGGCGAATCTGCGCTGTCTGGCTGTGACCAGGGTCAAAAGGTAATAGATCACGTTGAGAACGGGAATGAAGGTGATGGCCCCCACTTGGTTGTCCAGGTGGAAGATTTCTTTTTTCTTCCCCAAATAGATTCTGATTCTTTTTCTCATAATGAAAACACAACTCCTAACTAAATCAGAATCTTTTTAATCATCATCCCAGCAAACCTCAAAAGAGAATCCAATTAATGAAGATGCAGAAAAACCAAAACCTTTCTCTCCATATCCAAACGAGAAACCGGGACCTACATAGACTCCAATCGAAACAGAAATATCCAATGGAATGTATATGAGGACTGAGGCCCTTGCAACATATGCCCCAGCACCAATCGAAACCTTCTTTGAACTCAAACTTGCACTGGCCTCAACACTGAACATATCTGCATCAATCTCAAAACCATTCATAGGCAATTCAGTATAGAACCCCGTCTCGCTGTCATAGACATACCCACGATAGCGCAGGGGATTCGCAGCGCCGAGGGTGGCGGCCATGGTGCCGCCGGTTTTCAGGTAGAAATACCTGTTGCCGTTGTACGTCACAGACGCCGGGCCAATGGAGTCGTAGGTAAAATGCAGTTTGTTGCTGCCCCATGCCACGTCCGTCAGCCGGGATACTTATTCCTCCTCGTCGGGTTCCTGATCCTCCAGGTCGGGAGATATTTCCCCGCGCCGCAGGCTTTCAAATTGCATGCGTTCCTCGCCCGGCAGTAGTGGAAACACCAGAATATGAGGCCATCGAAGGAGCGCGCGCTCCAGATCAATTTTTCCTCCCTCCATTGTCCGGATCGGCACGGTGCTGCAAACCATTAAAAACGGCTGGCCTCCCCATGGAGGATCACCTATGTCCATAGGGTACACGTTAATACTCTGGAACCGCTGCCATGGATATAGACGGCGGATGATACCCAAAAAATGACCGTAACTCCTTTGGTAGATACAATATATGTTCGGCTGGTAGCAAGTATCTCACTAAGCCTACGACATTGAGTATTAAGCCTATAGCAACAATCGTGACCGTGTCAATTGCTATGCGAAAAGGCGGCTGAAAAACCCAGTAAAAAGTCTCAACAAAGTAATGATAATCAAGGTATATGAGCACCATCGCCATTCCTACCGCGGCGGCATGAACCTTGCGGGGCTCAATACGCAAAGTATTTGTTTCTGATTTTTTCATACCGTCATCCTTACCGGGCCTGTGTTTCGGCCCCTCGCCGTTGCTTCGCGATGCTGCCTGATGGTTCATAAGCAAATCGAGAGAGAACACCCTTCGGATTTGTCGTTTTCAGCGCATCGTTGTCAACTATCCTAAGTATACAATCGAATACCCCTGCTTGGCAAGAATTTTTTCCAAATTGTTCGTGAAAAAGTGCTATGGGATTCGGAGCGGAGGAATAGCATGATTGCCTTTTCAACGGATAAAGACGGCGCGGCTATTCGCCCCCATGACGATGCACTTGATAGAGACCTGTCCTACAGGATGCAGCAAATCAGTAAAAACGTATCGTCTCACCATCTGCTGCACGGAATGTTCGGAATATTACTTGCAAATTCGCGGTGGGCTTGCTATAATGGCGTATAAGAGGACATCCCTCATTATTTAGAAGGAAGGAATTCGCTATGATCTATACCACTGAGGTACAGCATATGTGTCCCGTCGCCAAGGGCGCTTATCACGGTCCGGCTCCCATCCCCGAGGAGGGCAAGTGGATCCAGGCCAAGGAAATCTCCGATATTTCCGGTTTTACCCACGGCGTGCTGGTGCGCCCCCCAGCAGGCGCCTGCAAGCTGACGCTGAATATCAAGAACGGCATCATTGAGGAGGCGCTGGTGGAGACCATCGGCTGCTCCGGCATGACCCATTCCGCCGCTATGGCTCCGAGATCCTCATCGGCAAGACCATTCTGGAGGCGCTGAACACCGACCTGGTGTGCGACGCCATCAACACCGCCATGCGGGAGCTGTTCCTGCAGATCGTGTACGGCCGGTCCCAGTCCGCCTTCTCCGAGGGCGGCCTGTCCGTGGGCGCTTCCCTGGAGGACCTGGGCAAGGGCCTGCGCAGCCAGGTGGGCACCATGTTCGCCACCAAGGCCAAGGGCCCCCGCTATCTGGAGATGGCCGAGGGCTATGTCACCCGCGTGGCCCTGAACAAGGAGGACGAGATCGTGGGCTATGAGTTCATCAGCCTGGGCAAGATGATGGACTTCATCAAGAAGGGCGATGACGCCGCCACGGCTCTGGAAAAGGCCAAGGGGCACTATGGTCAGTTCGACAATGCCGCCAAGTATATTGACCCCCGGCAGGAATAAGAGGAGGACGGAAAAATGGCACTGTTTGAAAGCTACGAAAGAAGAATCGACAAGATCAATGGCGTCCTCGCTCAGTACGGCATCGGCTCCGTGGAGGAGTGCCGGGACATCTGCAAGGCCCGGGGCTTCGATCCCTATGAGATCGTCAAGGAAATTCAGCCATCTGCTTTGAAAACGCCTGCTGGGCATACACCGTGGGCGCAGCCATCGCCCTGAAGTCCGGCGTCAAGACCGCCGCCGAGGCCGCCAAGATGATCGGCGTGGGCCTGCAGTCCTTCTGCATCGACGGCTCCGTGGCCGACGACCGCAAGGTGGGTCTGGGCCACGGCAACCTGGGCGCTATGCTGCTCAGCGACGAGAGCAAGTGCTTCGCCTTCCTGGCGGGCCACGAGTCCTTCGCCGCCGCCGAGGGCGCTATCGGCATCGTGAAGAACGCCAACAAGGCCCGCAAGGAGCCCCTGCGGGTCATCCTCAACGGCCTGGGCAAGGACGCTGCCCAGATCATCAGCCGCATCAACGGCTTCACCTATGTCCAGACCCAGTTTGACTATTACACCAGCCAGCTGAAGGTGGTTCGGGAGATCCGCTATTCCGAGGGCGAGCGGGCCAATGTCCGCTGCTACGGCGCCGACGACGTCCGCGAGGGCGTGGCCATCATGCACGCCGAGGGCGTGGACGTGTCCATCACCGGCAACTCCACCAACCCCACCCGGTTCCAGCATCCCGTGGCCGGCACCTATAAGAAGGAATGCATCGAGCAGGGGAAGAAGTACTTCTCCGTGGCCTCCGGCGGCGGCACCGGCCGCACCCTGCATCCGGACAACATGGCCGCCGGCCCCGCCAGCTACGGCATGACCGACACCATGGGCCGTATGCACTCCGACGCGCAGTTCGCCGGCTCCTCCTCCGTGCCCGCCCATGTGGAAATGATGGGCTTTTTGGGGATGGGCAACAACCCCATGGTGGGCGCTACTGTGGCTGTGGCTGTGGCCGTGGCACAGAGCCTGAAGTAAGAAAACCTGCCTGCTGCAGCACCCCCTATCCGAACAGGATAGGGGGTTTTCTTTTGAGGCGGCCATACCCAGGTCCCGGCGGTGTGAAATTTTATTGAACCATTCGGCGTTTTTTCATTGACGGGTCCGGTGCAACGCTGTATAATGTGGTCAGAGTGATAGACGAGAGCGACTGTTTTTTTGTGGATAGATACAAGGAGGAAAAGCAATATGATCCATACCATTGACGGCATCATCGAGCTGCCGGGGCGGAACCCCGGGGGTCATCGCCGTGGCTGCCGCCCATGACCAGCCGGTGATCCAGGCGGTGGTCGAGGCCCGCCGTGAGGGCATAGCTGTCCCCATTCTGGTGGGCCACGCCGGCGAGATCACCGCCATGCTGTCCCAGCTGGGGGAGGACCCTGCCGCCTATCAGATCGTCGCCGCCGACAGCGACACCGACTGCGCCGCTAAAGCTGTGGCCCTGTGTGCCCAGGGGAAGGCCAATTTCCTGATGAAGGGCATCCTGGGCACTGCCGACCTGATGCGGGCGGTGTTCAACAAGGAGCACGGCCTGCGCACCGGCCGCCTGACCACTCACTGCATGTTCTATGAGATCCCCGCCCTGGGCCGGATGCTCATCCTCACCGACGGCGGCGTCAACACCTTCCCGGATCTGGAGAAAAAGGCCGATATTCTGGAAAATGCCGCCATGTGCTTCCAGGCCCTGGGGTACGAGACCATCAACGCCGCCTGCATCTGCGGCGCGGAGCAGGTGAACCCCAAGATCCAGTCCACCGTGGACGCCGACGCCCTGGCCCACATGACCGACCGCTGGGCCAAATATCACATGAACGTCTGCGGCCCCGTGGCCCTGGACCTGGCCGTCAGCCCCGAGGCCTGCCGCCACAAGCACTACAGCGCACCCGGCGCAGGCATGGCGAATATTCTGCTGGTGCCCAATTACGAGGTGGGCAACGGCATCGGCAAGGCCGCGTCCCTGTTCGGCGGAGCAAGAACGCCGGCGTGATCCTGGGGGCCAGGGTGCCCATCGTGCTGGTGTCCCGGTCCGACAGCGCCTATTCCAAGCTGGCCTCCATCGCCGCCGGCAGCGTCCTGTCCCGGCGGATGCACCTGTCCTGACCAAACCGCATACATAGAGGAGAGTATGTTATGGTAAACCAGAAATTCTATCAGCTGGGCACCGCGCCCTCCGTCATCCGGGAGCTGTTCGCCTATGGCCTGGAGCAGGCCAAAACGGTGGGCCCGGAGAACGTGTTCGATTATTCCCTGGGAAACCCCAGCATCCCCGCCCCGGCCAAGGTCAACCAGTCCATTCACGATATTCTCAACGACACCGATTCCATCAAGGTCCACGGCTATTCCATGGCCTGCGGCTTTGACAGCGCACGGGAGGCCATCGCCGCCAACCTGAACCGCCGGTTCGGCACGGACCTGAAGGCCGGGAACCTGTTTCTCACCTGCGGTGCGGCCCCGGGGCTTATCGCCGTGATCAAGGCCCTGCTGGCGGAGGAGGACTCCGAGATCATGGTGGTGGCACCCTTCTTCCCGGAATACCGGCCCTTTACCGAGTCCAACGGCGGTCATCTGGTGGTGGTGCCGGCAGACACCGATGCGTTCCAGATCGACCTGGACCAGGTGGAGCGCCGCCTGACCCCCCGTACCCAGGCCATCATCATCAACTCCCCCAACAATCCCTCCGGCGTGGTGTATACCCGCCGGACGCTGGAGGGCCTGGCCCGGCTGCTGGAGCGCAAGAGTGCGGAGTACGGCCACCCCATCTATATGATCGCCGACGAGCCGTACCGGGAGCTGGTATACGGCGGGGTGGAGGTGCCCTTCATTCCCACGGTGTACCGCAGCACCATCGTGTGCTACTCCTATTCCAAGTCCCTGTCCCTGCCCGGTGAGCGCATCGGCTATATCTGCGTCCCGGATTCCGTGGAGGACCACCAGGCGGTGTACAGCGCCATCGCCGGGGCGGCCCGGTCCTGCGGCCATGTGTGCCCGCCCACGCTGATCCAGCTGACCATCGCCCGCTGCGCCGATGAGACGCCGGACCTGGCAGCCTATGATGAGAACCGCCAGCTGCTGTACCGGGAGCTCACCGCCATGGGCTATCAGTGCGCCAAGCCCGACGGGGCCTTCTATCTGTTTGTGAAGGCTCCCGGCGGTGACGATGTGGCCTTCTGCGAAAGGGCCAAGCGGGAGCATAACCTGCTGGTGGTGCCCGGAACGGGCTTTGAGTGCCCGGCTATGTGCGCCTGAGCTACTGCGTGTCCAACGACATGATCCGCCGCAGCCTCCCGGCCTTCCGGGAGCTGATAGCGGCATATCCGAGCTGAGAGAGAAAGAAATCCCCCTGCCGCGGCTGAACAGGCAATTTTCCGATTTTTGAAAGTTCTTGTTGAAACGGCGGCACGGTTGGGGTATACTATGAGCAGCAATTTCAACATGGAGGTAATTTATCATGATCGAGATCACCAAGGACACCATCATCGGTGATATCCTGGATGTCGCTCCCCAGACCGCTCCTATTTTCCTGTCCATCGGCATGCACTGCCTGGGCTGCCCCTCCTCCCGCGGCGAGACCGTGGAGGAGGCCTGCGCCGTTCACGGCATCGATGTGGACAAGCTGCTGGCCCTGGTCAACGAGGAAGCCAACAAGAGCGCTCAATAACATCCCGCCCGCAAACAGGAACGCATACGGCCCGTCCGTATGCGTTCATCTGTGTTATCAGGAGAGCCTATGAAACACTTACAATTGCAGCCCCGGCTGCGCCTGCTGGCGGACATGGTTCCGGCAGGGGCGCACCTGGCGGATATCGGCACAGACCATGGCTACCTTCCGGTGTGGCTGATGCAGCAGGGGCGGATCGCCTCCGCCATCGCCGCAGACATCGGCCCCGAGCCTCTGGACCACGCCCGCCGCACCGCGGCGGAATACGGCGCGGCCTGGACCTACGCCTGTGCGACGGCCTGCGGGGCATTGCCGCCCATGAGGCGGACACGGTGGTCATAGCCGGTATGGGCGGCGAGACGATCATACAGATCCTGACGGATAGCCCCTGGCCCCGGGACTCCGGCTGCACCCTGCTGCTGCAGCCCCAGACCAAGGTGGAGCTGCTGCGCCGCTGGCTTTCGGAAAACGGCTATGCCTGCCGGGACGAGCGGCTGGTGTGGGACAAGGGCAAGCTGTATGTGGTGCTGCAAATGGCGGCAGGGGAGGCCTTCACCCCGGAGGAGGCCCGGCTGTACGCCGGCTTTTGCCTGGAAAACGACCCCCTGTACGGCGACTATCTGGAGGCACAGCTGCGGCGGCTGCGGCGGAGACTGGAGGGCCTGCACCGCAGCCGGGAAGACGCGGACTGCGGCACGCTGCCGGAGCTCATTGCCGCCCTGGAGAAGAAAAAGGAGGCGCTTTCATGATCACAGTACGGGATATTGAGCAGTTTTTGTACGACTGGGCGCCTCCGGACACGGCGGAGAGCTGGGACAACGTGGGCCTGCTGGTGGGCCGTCCGGACCGGCCGGTCCGGCGGGTGCTGGTGGCGCTGGACGTACGCCCGCCGTGGCGGCGGAGGCAGCGGAGCTGGGGGCGGACCTGATCGTGGCCCACCATCCGGTGATGAATGTACGCTGGCATGAGCGGGAAATGCAGACCCTGCGGGACGATACCCGTCTGGGCGGTCTGCTGACCTGCCTGGTGCGGCAGGACCTGTCCGTCATCTGCATGCATACGAATCTGGACGCGGCGGAGGGCGGCGTCAACGACTGTCTGGCCCAAAAGCTGGGCCTTTCGGGCGCCGTTCCCCTGAACGAGCAAAAAATTGGCCGCATCGGCACACTTTCCTGCGAAATACCCCTTGAACAGTTCCTGCATGATGTGGTAAAATCATTAAGTTGCAGGGGCCTGCGCTACCGCGACGGCGGGCGGCCTGTGCACCGGGTGGCCGTAGGCGGCGGGGCCTGCGGCGAATACATCCCCCAGGCGCTGGCCCAGGGCTGCGATACCTTTGTCACCAGCGACCTGCGCTACAACGACTTTTTGGATACCCGGGGCCTGAACCTCATCGACGCAGGGCACTTTCCCACGGAGGACGTGGTGTGCCCCGAGGTGGTGCACCGCCTGCAAAAAGCCTTTCCCGCCATCTGCGTCTCAAAATCGGCGGTCCACCGGGACGCCGTGCAATACTATATGATCGAAGGAGAGTAATCACATGTCCGGACATTCCAAGTGGCACAATATTCAGAAGACCAAGGGCGCGGCCGACGCCAAGCGCTCCGCCACCTTTACCAAGATCGCCAAGGAGATCATCGTGGCCGTCAAGCAGGGCGGCAGCGGCGACCCCGCCAATAACTCCCGCCTGGCCACCGTGGTGGCCAAGGCCAAGGCCGCCAATATGCCCAATGACAACATCAAGCGCACCATCGACAAGGCGCTGGCTCCGGCAACACCGACAACTACGAGTCCGTCACCTACGAGGGCTACGGTCCCTGCGGCGTGGCCGTCATCGTGGAGGCCCTGACCGACAACCGCCAGCGCACCGCCCCCGAGATCCGCCATTACTTTGATAAGTACGGCAAGGGCATGGCGCCCAGGGCTGCGTGTCCTGGTCCTTCGACCGCAAGGGCGTCATCGTCATCGACAACGAGGACGGCGAGCTGGACGAGGATACCGTCATGATGGACGCGCTGGACGCCGGCGCCGAGGATTTCTCCCCCGACGGCCCCGTGTTCGAGATCACCACCGATCCCGACAGCTTCAACGACGTGGTGAAGGCTCTGGAGGACAAGGCTATACCTTCGAAAGCGCCGAGATCGAATGGTGCCTCAGAATTACGTCACCATGACCGGCGAGGACGACGTCAAGAGCATGAACAAGCTCATCGACATGCTGGAGGATAACGAGGACGTGCAGAACGTCTGGCACAACTGGCAGCAGGACTGACAGCGCATAAAACGGAGCGCCCCGGAAAACATCTTGCCCCTCCTTTGGGAGAGGTGGCCGAGCGCAGCGAGTGCCGAAGGGGAGAAGTACCCGGGAAAACATCTTGCCTCTCCCCTTGGGAGAGGTGGCCGAGCGTAGCGAGGACGGAGAGGGTAACCAATGACCATACCAAAAGACAATGCTCAATTAGAAAATGCCCGGCGGCTTCGCAGGGAGATGACACCCCACAAACGGAAGCTCTGGTACCTTTTTCTGCGCAAATATCCAGCAAAAATTTACAAACAGCGGATTATCGGCAGATTCATCGTAGACTTTTACTGCGCTTCGGCCGGACTGGTCATTGAATTGGATGGCTCGCAGCATTATGAACCTCAGGGGCTTGCTTATGATGCGGAACGTTCTCAATTCCTGATGTCTCTTGGGTTGGAGATTCTGCGATTCTCAACGGGATATAGACAGGGATTTCCGTAATGTGTGTGCACAAATTGATCTTATCATTCGAAAAAGGCTGCAAGACCCTCTCAGTCACCTGCGGTGACAGCTCTCCCAAAGGGAGAGCCAAGGGGCTGCGCCCCATTACATAGTATGTTGACATGAGAAATGGAGCGTATCTGTATCGATACGCTCCATTGACTGTTTTACGAACACCCAGCTAATACCGGGACGCTCTTTTTCCTATAAATTCGAAAAGATTTGCCGTCTTTGCTTGCTTTTATTGAAAAATATGATATACTGGATGTGTATGTAAGCGTCTTGTCTTCATGCGGCTGCCGTATGAAGTTTCCTGTCCGTGGGCATGATAAGTGCGCGGACGTTTTCTACACTACCTAAGAGAGGGTGCCTGTTTTGAATAAGTATATCATCCATGGCGGCCGCCCGCTGATGGGCGAAGTCACCATCAGCGGCGCGAAAAACGCCGCCGTTGCCATCATCCCCGCCGCCCTGCTGGTGGACGGGGTCTGCCGCATTGAGAATATCCCCCAGATCAGCGACGTAACGCTACTGTTTTCCATTCTGGAGGAGCTGGGGGCCAATGTCCGGGTGCTGAACCGCCACACGGTGGAGATCGACAGCCGCCATGTCCACTCCACCACCCCGTCCTTTGACTGGTGCGCCGCATTCGCGCCAGCTACTACCTGCTGGGCGCGCTGCTGGGCCGCTTCGGCAAGGCCACCGTGGCCATGCCCGGCGGCTGCAACTTCGGCGTCCGACCCATCGACCAGCATGTCAAGGGCTTCCGCGCCATGGGTGCGGAGGTCACCGAGGGGAATCTGGTCCAGGCCGTGGCCAAGGGCGGCCGTCTGACCGGGGCTCCCGTGTATCTGGACATGGTCAGCGTAGGCGCACCATGAACATCATGATGCTGCGGCTCTGGCCGACGGCACCACCACCATTGAAAACGCCGCCAAGGAGCCCCATATTGTGGACCTTGCCAACTTCCTGAACTCCATGGGCGCGGACATCAAGGCGCGGGCACCGACTCCATCCGCATCCGCGGCGTGGAAAAGCTCACCGGCGGCACCTACTGCATCATCCCCGACCAGATCGAGGCCGGTACCTATATGGCTGCCGTGGCCGCCGCCGGCGGGCGGCTGCTGATCCGCAACGTGATCCCCAAGCATATGGACTGCATCTCCGCCAAGCTGACGGAGATGGGCGTCACCGTGGAGGAGGAGGACGACACCCTGCTGGTGACCCGGTCCCAGCCCCTCCAGCGCACCAATGTCAAAACCCAGCCCTATCCCGGCTTCCCCACGGATATGCAGCCCCAGATCGCCGTGGTGCTGTCCCTGGCCCAGGGTACCAGCTTGGTCACCGAGGGGGTATACGGTGCCAACCGATTCAAATACATGGATGAGCTGCGCCGCATGGGCGCACAGGTCCAGGTAGACGGCCGGGTGGCCGTGATCGAGGGAGTGGACCATCTCAATGGCGCACCGGTGCAGGCATGCGACCTGCGGGCCGGCGCGGCCCTGGTCATTGCGGGCCTTGCGGCCCAGGGCGTTACCCAGCTGAGCCAGGTGCAGTTCATCGAGCGCGGCTATGAGGACCTGGTGGGCAAGCTCCGCGCCGTGGGCGCGGACATCCGGGTGGAGGAGATCCCCGAATCCCGGGAGCCGAGGCACACATCGGCTGATATAGCTATTCCGGCGTCCGCCGCCACCCGCGGCGGGCGCCGAATCTTTTCTGCGAGGTAAGCACACATTGATGACCCTACATACTCTATCCAGCGGCTCTCAGGCAATTGTCTGCTGCTGTCCGACGGAGATACCCACATCCTGGTGGATGCCGGGATCTCTACCCGCCGCATCAAGGCGGGTCTGGCCCAGCTGGAGCTGTCCAT
>ENA-OQEN01000364-OQEN01000364.1-human-gut-metagenome-genome-assembly--contig:-NODE-364-length-19757-cov-3.956699_pt1 | contig 19757 bp, 24 predicted proteins | sample MGYA00242791_ERZ504627 | MGnify/ENA primary metagenome ERZ504627 (study PRJEB26092, sample SAMD00036316) | human gut metagenome | host: Homo sapiens | study: EMG produced TPA metagenomics assembly of... | reverse complement strand
TGAAGGCCTGCGGCGCCGCGTTCCGCCAGGCTGGAAGCAGGTCAAGCTCTACTTCATGATGGGCCTGCCGACGGAGACGGACGAGGATGTCATCGCATCGCCGAGCTCGCCAAGAAGGTCGTCGACCTTTACACGGAGATCAAGGGCAAGCGCGGCTGCAAGGTCACGATCTCCGTCGCCTGCTTCGTGCCGAAACCCTACACGCCGTTCCAGTGGTTCGGTCAGCTTCCTATCGAGGAGTTCCAGCGCCGCCAGCAGCTGCTCAAGGAGCACATCACGGACCGCGCCATTACCTTCAACTACCACGACGCGCGCCTCTCCGTCATCGAGGGCGTCTTCGCGCGCGGCGACCGCCGCCTCGCGAAGGTGCTCCATCAGGCATGGCAGGACGGCGCGAAGTTCGACGGCTGGTCGGACCTCTACCGCGACGACGTCTGGCACGAGGCGTTCCGCAAGTGCGGCGTCGACATGGGCTATTACAACCTGCGCACGCGCAACTTCAACGAGCCGCTGCGTGGCTCGTCACCTCGCCGGGCGTCAACCAGGAGTTCCTGCTGCGCGAGTGGCACCACGCGATGGAAGCGAGCCTGACCGAGGACTGCCGCCGCGGCCGCTGCACGGCCTGCGGCATCTGCCCGAACCTCGCGTACACGTCATCGACTACAAGAAGCAGGAAGACGCACGCCTTGAGTCAGAGCAGGAAAAGGCAGCTGCCGAGAAACAGCAAACAGCGGAGACGACGCCTGCACCAGCAAGCGACCCGAAAGGACCTGGCCGCCCGCGCACGCTCTACGCTTGGCGCGCCGAGATCACGAAGGGCGAGGAGCTTCGCTACGTCTCGCATCTCGACTACGCGAACCTCTTCCTGCGCGCCTTTGACCGCGCCAAACTGCCGATGGCCTATTCGGAAGGCTTCAACCCGCACATGAAGGTGGCCTTTGCTTCGGCACTCTCGCTCGGTGTCACGAGCGCCTCGGAGTACATGGACTTCGAGCTCACGAAGCCGCTGTGCCAGCCGGAGATCTTCGACCGCCTGCAGAAGGAACTGCCGCCGGGTGCGAAGCTCCTGAAGCTCCGCGAGATCAAGGGCAAGCACAAGGCCCTGATGTCGGAAGCCGATGAGGCCATCTACAAGCTGCGCGTGCCGTTTGCGGGCACGGAGCCGCGGCGCAGGCGAGCATCGAGGCCTACAACAAGGCGGGCGAGGCCGTCTGGCACCGCGTGACGCCCAAGAAGACGCGCGACATCGAGACGAAGCAGTACATGAAGAAGCCCGTCGCCTTTGCCGTGGCAGACGGCGAGCTCCGACTGACGATGGACATCGTCATCACGCAGTCGGGCAGCGTCAAGCCGCTCGAAGTCCTCGCGCTGATCGCCAAGGACTTTGGGCTCGCCGTGAATCCGGCCGAGGCCCTCATTGAGCGCCAGGGCATCTTCGGCAACGGCAAGAAGCTCATCGACCTTGTCTGATTGAGATAAGAATGCACATCTGTGATTGAGATTGGAATGAGGTGACGTCATGAAATCGATCATCGTGAACATGGTGCCGGAGGAGACCTGCATGGCCCTGCTCGAAGACGGCGAGCTGCAGGCGGTGGAGATGGAGCGTTCCTCGCATTCGCATCTCGTCGGCAACATCTACAAGGGGCGCGTGCAGAATGTCCTGCCGGGCATGCAGGCCGCCTTTGTCGACATCGGCACCGGCAAGAACGCCTTCCTGTACATCGGCGACGGCCTGCCGCATGAGACCATTGCGTCCATGCCGCAGAACGCGCGCATCCACATCGGGCAGAGCCTGCCATCCAGATCGTCAAGGACGCGATCGGCACAAAGGGGCCGCGCGCGACGATGCACATCTCCCTGCCGGGGCGCAACGTCGTCCTGATGCCGACAGCTGCCTACATCGCATGTCGCGCCGCATCGAGGATGAGGCGGAGCGCGCGCGGCTGCACGCGATTGCTGAGCGCATCTGCCCGAAGGCATGGGCTTATCATCCGCACGGTCGCCGCAGGCAGAGCGAGCAGAGCCTCGCCGCCGACGTGCGCTACCTCGTGCGGCTCTGGGAGTCCATCCTCGCGCGCTACAAGCTCAAGGCGAAGCTCAACGCTGCTCTATCGCGATGCGGACCTCCTCATCCGCCTCGTGCGCGACCGCTTCACGGCGGACATCGACGAGCTCGTCATCGACAATGAGGAGGCGTACCAGCGCGTGCGCAGCCTCGTTGAGGCCAACTCGCCGGAGCTCGTCGACCGCATCCGCTTCTACGAGGCGAAGACGCCGATCTTCAAGGCGTACCACATCGAAGAGGAGATCGAGAAGCTCGGTGCGCGCGAGGTCGAGCTCAAGTCGGGCGGCTTCCTCGTCATCGACAAGACCGAGGCGCTGACCGTCATCGATGTCAACACGGGCAAGTATGTCGGCAAGACGAACCTCGGCGACACCGTCTATCAGACGAACCTCGAGGCCGCCGCCGAGATCCTCAAGCAGATCCGGCTGCGCGACATCGGCGGCATCATCATCGTCGACTTCATCGACATGGAGAAGGAGTCGCAGAAGGAAGAGCTGCTCACCTACATGCGCGAGCAGGTCAAACACGATCGCACGAAGACGAACATCGTCGACATCACGAGCCTCGGCCTCGTCGAGATCACGCGCAAGAAGACGCGCCAGAACATCGACAGCATCGTCTACAGCGAGTGCCCCATCTGCCACGGCCGCGGCCGCATCGAGTCGCCGGAGACCGTCGCCATCCGCATCAGCCGCGACATCCGCCGCATGGAGCGCAAGTCCCACGCGCGCGAGGGCTACGAGATCGAAGTCCACGAGACCGTCGCCGAAGAGCTGCAGGCGAATCAGCTCATGCTGAACCTCGCCGCCGAGTTCGGCACCGACATCAAGGTCACCGTCAAGCCCGGCATGCATCCTGAGAACTACACCATCCTGCAGCAGAGCTGAGGCGGATGATAGGCGCCCCTTCGACTTGAAATTGTTTTTACGAGCAGAAGCTTCACATAGATCTGTATAGATTTGTGTGAAGCTTTTTGGGTAAATGTACTATTTTGCAACAGAAAAGAATTAGAAATAGTACAGATTTTGTTTTATAGGTAATCTTTTGTAATAATAAAAGATATGATTTTTATTGACATAAAGAAGTGGATTATCTATAATGGAAGGCAGATGAACCGGAAGTTAGACCGACCGACGAGATGCGATACCATAGGAGGCTGAGGGATTTGTATCCAATGAAATTACAGGCACCGCTCAAGGATTACATCTGGGGCGGCACGAAGCTCAAGACGGATTACGGCAAGAAGACGGACCTCGAGAAGGTCTCGGAGTCGTGGGAGCTCGCCTGCCACAAGGATGGCATGAGCATCATCGAGAATGGCCCGGAGGCGGGCCGCACGCTCAAGTCGTACCTCGATGAAGCGGGCCCGGCTGTCCTCGGCGAGCACGCGAAGAAGTTCCCGTACTTCCCGCTGCTCATCAAGCTCATCGATGCCAAGGACAACCTCTCGGTGCAGGTCCATCCGGACAACGACTATGCGATGCGCGTCGAAGGCGAATACGGCAAGACGGAGATGTGGTACATCGTCGACTGTGAGCCGGGCGCCACGCTGATCTACGGCTTCAAGCACGCCATCTCGAAGGAAGAGTTCGAGAAGCGCATCGCCGACAACACACTGCTCAAGGTCTGCAATCAGGTGCCGGTCCACAAGGCGACGTCTTCTTCATCGCCTCGGGCACGCTGCACGCCATCGGCAAGGGCATCATCATCTGTGAGATCCAGCAGAACTCCAACGCGACGTACCGTGTCTACGATTACGGCCGCGTCGGCAAGGATGGCAAGCCGCGCGAGCTCCACGTCAAGAAGGCCATCGACGTCACGAAGCTCGAGCCGGTCAAGGAGCGCCCGCATCTCGATGCGACAATCGACATCTTCGAGGGCACGGCCGCGCGCCTGCTCGCCTCCTGCGAGTACTTCACAGTCTACGAGCTCGACGTCGACGGCACGAGCCATTTGACGGCTGGCGAGGATTCGTTCCAGAGCTTCACCGTGCTCGACGGCAGCGTGACCCTGCGCACGGCCGACAGCGAGCTGACCTTCCAGAAGGGCGAGACTTCCTTCCTGCCGGCAGCCTTGGCGCCTACACGCTGACGGGCAAGGCACGCCTGGTCCTCAGCAAGATCTGAATATGAAGGGGATGTTGTCTTATGGTCAAATATCAGGAAATAGCGAATGAATTGCGCAGCCAGATACAGGCGGGCGTTTATAAGCCGGGGGAGCAGCTGGCTCTGGAGCGCGAGATGTGTGAGCAGTATGGTGTCAGCCGCATCACGATTAAGAAGGCTGTCGACCAGCTCGTCAAGGAAGGCCTCGTCGTCAAACGGCGCGGCTCGGCACCTTCGTCAAGAGCCTTGCGAACGAGGACGTACACGACATCAGCATGGCCAATCAGTTTTCGGGCTTCTCAAAGGTGTTCGAGGGGCATAAGGTCTCGACGAAGGTCGTGCGCTTCGACATCATTCATCCGACGGCGGAGGTCGCGGAGAAGCTCAACATCACGACGGATGATTTCGTCTACGACATCGTGCGCCTGCGCCAGGTGGACGGCAGCCCGGTCGTCATCGAGTACACGAACATGCCGATTGAGCTGATCCCGGGCATCAAGCGCGAGGTGCTTGAAAACTCGATCTACCGCTACATCGAAGAGCAGCTCCACTTCAAGATCCAGTCGGCGCACCGCTTCATCCGCGCTCTGCTGCCAACAACAGAGGAGGAGGACTTGCTGCAGATCGAGCACGGAACGCTGCCCATCCTCGAGGTCGAGCAGGTCGCTTTCCTCGACGATGGGCGTGCTTTCGAATATGCCAAGGCGCATCATCGCGGCGACAAGCAGGTATTTCGTGTCGTGAGTATTCGCTAACGCAAGAAGACCTCAGATCTATGGATCTGAGGTCTTCTTATTTATCTTCATTGTGATGCTGATGTGCCGGCCTGTTCGGTGCCATCATCATCCGTGTCCTCTTCAGGCACGGCGAGGTAGTCGCGGATGGCCGCAATCTCGTCGGCGATGAAGAGGGCGGACGGCGATTCGCGGATCATGACGGCCTGCAGCATGTGGCTCTGCTCTTCCTGGTCATCGGTGCTGAGGTTGGCCGGGTCGGCTGCTGCGCGCGTCAGAGCAATCGCGCGGTGCTGTGCGTCAGCGTAGGCATGTGCCTTGTGCACGAGTTCGATGGACTGGTCGTAGCAGAAGTCGTTGAGTGCGAGCGGCGGCGTGCGCCCTGCGATGCGCGTGTCGAGCGCCTGACTGTCCTTCTCGAGCTGCGCGAGGCGCAGGTAGGCCGTCTGGATGCTGATGATGTCGGCCTTGAAGTCCGCGAGTATCTTGTGATAGCGCTGCCAGTTGCGGTCGAGGTCCTCGAGGTCTTTCTGGTAGTCTGTATACCAGACGGCGAAGACCTGTTGCTGCTGCTGGCGCTCCTCGCGCACTTCCTGGCTGACGACAGCGTCGCTGCTGCGATGCGGCGTGGGCCAGAGGAAGAAGACGATGGCGCTGGCTGCACAGAGCACGAGGCAGAAGGCGCAGAAGACCTTGCGGCTCGGGATGTAGCGGTAGAGCAGGGCGAGCAGCACGACTGCGACGGCCGCCCCTATGTAGATGAGCATGTTCCCACCTCCGGAAATTCATGTTTTGATCCTATACTATCTCATATATAATGCTATTCTAGCAAATGCGTGCTGGAAAGACAATGGCGCAGTCTTGCAGGGACGGGGGAACGCGCTATACTGAGGACATTGAGGTCATTCATTAAGGATGTGATAGTTTGAAACAAAAGTTTTGGAAAAATTTCTGGCATCTGTTCCGTGGATACTGGAATTCAGAAGAGAAGTGGAAGGCGAGGGGGCTCTTGGCCTTCGTCATCGGCCTGAACTTCGCGTCGGTCTACCTGCTCGTCCGCCTCAACAGCTGGTACAACGTCTTCTACAATGCCCTGCAACAGTATCAGGCGGAGTCGTTCTGGCCACTCATTGGTGAGTTCACGGGGCTGGCCTTCCTCTACATCATCCTCGCGGTCTACGCGATCTACCTGCGCCAGATGCTCCAGATCAAATGGCGGACCTGGATGACGAACCGCTATCTCGACGGCTGGATGAAGGACCAGGTCTACTACCGCCTGCAGGTCCTGCGCAGCGATACGGATAACCCGGACCAGCGAATCAGCGAGGACATCAACCAGTTCGTCTCGCTGACGTTGCAGCTGCTCATCGGCATCCTCAAGCAGATTACGACGCTCGGCGCTTTCGGCGTCGTGCTCTGGAATCTTTCGGGTGCCTTCACCGTGCCGATCGGCGGCCATGAGTTCGTCATCTACGGCTACATGTTCTGGTTCTCGCTGCTCTACTCGGTGCTCGGCACGATCGGCGTCCACTTCGTCGGCCGCAAACTCATCGGACTCAACTTCGATCAGCAGCGCTACGAAGCCGATTTCCGTTTCAACATGATGCGTGTGCGCGAGAACAGTGAGAGCATCGCCTTCTACCGCGGCGAGCAGCCGGAGTCCGTCGCTTTGCCGAGCGTTCGCGAAGGTCATCAAAAATTACTGGCAGCTCATGCGCCGGACGAAGATCTTGAACTTTTACGTCAACGGCTACGGCCAGCTGGCCATCATCGTGCCGCTCGTCATGGCGGCGCCGCAGTACTTCGCCGGTGCCATGACGCTCGGCGGCCTCATGCAGACGTCGTCGGCTTTCGGCCGCGTGCAGGATGCGCTGTCGTACTTTGTCTCGGTCTACGATACGATCGCACAGCTCGCCGCAGTCATCCACCGTCTCTCGGGCTTCACGGCCCATATGGAGGGTGCGTCCGACATCAAGAGCGAGGTCGTGCGCGAACAGGCCGCTGACGATGCGCTCGTCGTGCGCGACTTCGATGTCAAGCTGCCCGACGGCCGCGTGCTGCTCTCGGACTGCAACCTGACCATCAAAGAAGGCGAGCGCCTCTTGATCACGGGCGCTTCCGGCTGCGGCAAGAGCACGCTCTTGCGCACCCTGGCTGGTATCTGGCCGTACGGCAGCGGCGAGATCGAGATCCCGGAGAAGAGCCGCATCCTCTTCCTGCCGCAGCGCCCCTACCTGCCGCTCGGCAGCCTGCGCCGCGCGCTCTACTACCGCTGAGTGCTTCGGGCCCAGAGGAGAATCTCAAGGACGTCCTGCGCAAGGTCGGCCTCGGGGATTTCATCCCGCGCCTCGACGACATCGACGACTGGAGCCGCATCCTCTCGCTCGGCGAGCAGCAGCGCCTTGCCTTTGCCCGCGTCCTCCTCGTCAAGCCGGACTGGGTCTTCCTCGATGAGGCGACCTCAGCCCTCGACGAGCCGCGCGAGCAGGAGATGTACGAGCTCATGCGCCGCGAACTGCCGCACACCGGCATCATCAGCGTCGGCCACCGCTCGACACTCTTCCGTCAGCACGAAGAAGAGCTCCATCTGGCAGGCGACGGCAGCTGGCAGTGCCGTCCTGTCACGGCATGATGCTTTTTGATTGTTGAATCATATTGTTCTATCATCGGTCAAGTCATTTGAACTTGGCCGATTTTTTGCTTTAGGGTGGATTTCCCATAAATAAACCTAATAAAATCAACTATAAAGATAACTAAAATACAAAATAAGGTGCAAAACAGAAATAAAAACAGATTAAAACATAAAAAAGAAGATTTTGTGTTGACTTTTAGGCGGAAAGAGGCTATGATAATACACGTAAGAACAAAGAATAATAAAGTAAAAATAAAGAATAACATCTTTGGTGATGTTGATTTGGAAGGGATGGGACAATGGCAGAAACAACGTACTATCTGCCATCGATATCGGCGCGTCGAGCGGCCGCCACATTCTCGGCTGGATGGATAAGGGGAAGATCCGCATGGAGGAGATTTACCGCTTCGAGAATAAGCTGGAGAAGCGCAATGGCCATCTGTGCTGGGATCTAGATCATCTTTTCCATGAGGTCGTGGAGGGCCTGCGCAAGTGCAAGGAGCTCGACCGCATCCCCGAGAGTGTCGGTATCGACACCTGGGGCGTCGACTTCGTCCTGCTCGATGCCAACGGCAATGTGCTCGGCAATACCGTCGCCTACCGCGACGGCCGCACGAAGGGCATGGATGAAGAGGTCTACAAGGTGATTTCGGAATCGGAGCTCTACGGGCGCAACGGCATCCAGAAGCAGCTATTCAATTCCATCTATCAGTGATGGCCATCAAGAAGGAGGCGCCGCAGCTTTTGGCGCGCGCCGACCGTTTCCTGATGATCCCGGAATACCTCAACTACCGCCTGACGGGCGTGGCGATGAACGAGTACACGAATGCGACGACGACGCAGCTCGTCAACGCCAAGACGCAGGACTGGGATTTCGAGCTCATGGAGATGCTGGACCTGCGACGAAGATCTTCGGCGAGCTCAACATGCCGAAGACGGTCGTCGGACCTCTCTCTCGTGAGATGGCTGCGCGCGTCGGCTTCCAGACGACGGTGGTCCTGCCCGCGACGCACGATACGGCTCGGCCGTCATGGCGGTGCCGACGAATTCGGATGACAGCATCTATCTGAGCTCCGGGACGTGGTCGCTCATGGGCATCGAGCGGCTGATTCCGGACTGCACGGAACTGAGCCGCAAGCACAATTTCACGAACGAAGGCGGCTACCATCACCGCTACCGCTACCTCAAGAACATCATGGGCATGTGGATGATGCAGAATCTGCGCCGTGAGTTCAAGCACAAGTATACGTTCGAGGAACTGTACGAGTTGGCGTATATCGGCCGTTACTTCACTTCGACGGTCGATGTCAATGATGACATGTTCCTCGCGCCGGAGAGCATGATCAAGGCCCTGCAGGATTACTGCGAGCAGACTGGACAGGAGAAACCCGAGACGGAATGCGAACTGCTCTACTGCGTCTACCGCAGCTTAGCACAGTGCTATGCCAAGACGGTCGCTGAGATCGAGGAGGTCACAGGTCGCAAGTACGACACCATCCATGTGGTCGGCGGTGGCTGTCAGGACAAATTTCTCGATCGACTGCTCGTCGAGGTGACGGGCAAGGAAGTCTATGCAGGTCCCATCGAGGCGACTGCCATCGGCAACATCATGGCGCAGATGCTGCGCGACCACGTATTCGAAGATCTCAAAGAAGCGCGCCAGGTCGTTGCAAAATCGTTCGATGTCAAGCGCGTTGCCGGTGATTGCGATGAGATGATGCATAAGGTTGGATGATTTTATTGTAATAAATGTTCAGAAATTATACAAATTATATAACTGATTGGAAACAGATAAAATCACAGATTAGATTGATTGTTTTTAGGAGGGTTTTCTCATGTCGAGATTTGAAGAAGCAAAAGAAGCGTATGCAGCCATTGGTGTTGATGTGGAAGCTGCTCTGAAACAGCTACAGCAGGTGCGCATCTCGATGCACTGCTGGCAGGGCGATGATGTCCTTGGCTTTGATTCCGATGCGCTGACGGGCGGGATTGCGACGACGGGCAACTACCCGGGCCGCGCTCGCAATCCGGAGGAACTCATGGCCGACATCCACAAGGCCTACTCCCTGATCCCGGGCAAGCACAAGCTCAACCTTCACGCATCGTACCGCATCACGGACGAGAAGGTCGACCGCGACAAGATCGAGCCGAAGCACTTCAAGGCATGGGTAGACTTCGCCAAGGAAGAGGCATCGGCCTTGACTTCAACCCGACGTTCTTCAGCCACAAGAACGTCAAGGACAACATGACGCTCTCGAGCCCGGACAAGGATATCCGCGATTTCTGGATTGCTCATGCAAGGCTTGCCGCAAGATTGCCAATTACTTCGGCGAGGAGCTCGGCATCACGGCACTCGACAACATCTGGATCCCGGATGGCACGAAGGATGTGCCGGCAGACCGCATCGGACCGCGTGCCCGCCTCAAGGAAGCACTCGATGAGATTCTTTCCGTCAAGTACGACCGCAAGAATATCGCAGATTCTGTCGAAGGCAAGGTCTTCGGAATCGGCGTCGAGTCCTACACGGTCGGCTCGCATGAGTTCTACATGAACTACGCTGCCAAGAACGGCATCATGTGCCTGCTGGATACGGGTCATTATCATCCGACGGAAGTCGTCTCCGACAAGATCTCTTCGATGCTGCTCTTCAACGACAGCCTCGCACTTCACGTCAGCCGTCCGGTCCGCTGGGACAGCGACCATGTCATCAAGCTCGACGATGAGCTCAAAGAACTCGCAACGGAGCTCGTGCGCTGCAATGCTCTCGACAAAGTCTTCATCGGCCTCGACTTCTTCGATGCCAGCATCAACCGCATCGCTGCCTGGGTCATCGGCATGCGCAACATGCAGAAAGCCCTGCTCTACGGCCTGCTGACGCCGAACAAGGAACTCAAGGCGGCGCAGGATGCAGCCGACTTCACGAAAGTCCTGCAGGGCCTTGAAGAGATCAAGACGCTGCCGTTCGGCGATGTCTGGGCAGAGTTCTGCCAGCGCAATGAGGTGCCGGTCGATGGTAAGTGGTACCCGATCGTCAAAGAATACGAGAAAGACGTTCTCTTCAAGAGATGAGCGTTTCAGTGAGTATAAGTGAGGTAATCAAAATGGATATCTTGGAATCGAAGTTCATGGAAGCTTCAAGCGCCTGACAGCTGACGCATTCAAGAAAGGTTGGCATGAGCGCAACGGCGGCAACCTGACGTACCGCGTCAAGCCAGAAGAGGTTGAAGCCGTCAAGGAATCGCTGCATGAAGTCAAGGAATGGCAGCCAATCGGCAACACGGTGCCAGGCCTTGCAGGCGAGTATTTCCTCGTCACGGGCAGCGGCAAGTATATGCGCAATGTCTCGCTGGCACCAGAGGAGAATGTTGCGCTGATCAAGATTGACGAGAAGGGCGAACAGTACGGCATTGTCTGGGGCCTCGTCAACGGCGGTCGACCGACGAGTGAACTGCCGACGCATCTTGCGGCGCACGAACTCAAGAAAAGGATGACAGACGGCAGGAACCGCATCATCTACCACGCGCATCCGACGAACCTCATCGCGCTGACCTTCGTGCTGCCGCTCAAGGACAAGGAGTTCACGCGCGAGCTCTGGGAGATGGCAACGGAAGATCCTGTCATCTTCCCGGAGGCATCGGCGTCGTCCCGTGGATGGTGCCGGGCGGCAAGGAGATTGCCGACGCCTCGGTCAAGCTCATGGAGAAGTACCGCGTCATCGTCTGGGCACATCACGGCCTGTTCGTCTGCGGCGACGACTTCGACGAGGCGTTCGGCCTCATGGATACGGTCGAGAAGCGTCGGAGATCTGCGTCAAGGTGCTCTCGATGGGCGGCAAGAAGCAGACCATCCCGCGCGAGGGCTTTATCCAGCTGGCAAAGGATTTCCATATCGACCTCAACACAGAGCTGTTGGATTGATATGACAGACCTATCAAAGATAAACAATTAAATGCATTTCTTTCAGGAGGGATTTTATCATGTTGGGAGTCAAAATTGATTACCATATGTCAGCATGGAAGAAAACCCTGATTGCCGGACTTATCAGTTATATCGATGCAGGTTCTATCGTAGCTGGTGCGTCGGGGCTTTCCATGTGGCAGGATTATCTGGGGATGAGCAGTGTACAGATGGGCCTCTTGGCTGCACTGTCATCGAATACGGGTGGTGCAGCCATCGGTGCACTGATTGGCGGCAAGATCTGCGATAAGTATGGCCGCAAGTTCGTCTACAATTATGCATTGCTCTTCTATATGGTTGGCGTGCTCATGATCTGCATGGCCACGAATTATCCGATGTTCCTGCTCGGCTATGTCATTGTCGGCTTGATGGTCGGTGCCGATGTCGTCGCCTCTTGGACGTTCATTGCAGAAGAGGCGCCATCGAAAGACCGCGCTAAGCATTGTGGCTCTGCGCAGGTGGCTTGGATGCTCGGCCCTGTCGTCGTCTTCCTCGCATCAATTCCGCTCAACTCCATGTTTGGCCTGCTCGGCAACCGCATCATCTTTGCGCATCTGATTGTCGTAGCAGCCTGGATCTGGTATCAGCGCCTGAAGATGCCAGAGTCGACAGAATGGGTGGAAGCACATAAGAGAGAACAGGAATTGGAAGCGCGGGGACAGAAGGTACGCAAAGTCCATTATTCGGATATCCTTCACGGCACCTGCCTCAAGACGGTCGTCATGCTCTGCGCTGTCTATACGCTCTGGAACTTGGCGGCAAGTACGAACGGATTCTTCATGCCGTACGTCTATGAACACGTCGGCAACCTCTCCAATGCCATGTCGCTGTTCCTGACTGCTCTGAATTTTGCCGTATGCATCCTGACGACGTTCATTTTCATGTACACGGGCGATAAATTCAACCGCCGCAAGATTTTCGGTATTTTCTCCGGCCTCGGTGTCATCAGCTGGTTCGTCTGGGCACTGCCTGCCGATATGCTTCAGATGTGGATGCTGTTCTTCTTCACGATTGTCTGGGGCTTCTCGATGCAGCAGCAGTTCTATCAGCTCTGGAGCTCGGAGCTCTTCCCAGTCCGCTATCGTGCAACGGCTCAGGGATTCACGTTCTTTGTTACTCGTTTCTCGGCAGCAATCTGGGGGTTCCTCGTCCCAATCCTCATGGAGACGGTTGGCTTCCAGGTCGCGGCAATGATCATGATTGGCTTCGTGTTTGTCAGCTGGGTCGCAGGTACGTTCTTCGGTTCGGACGCACGTGGCTTGACGCTCGACGAGATCACGGAAAAGCGCTATGGCAATGAGATTGATAAGGACGGTTGGTTTGTGGAGGACACTGAAGGCAGTGTCACGAAACATACGGCTTGAGTCTCAGCACATATCGTATGTGATAACATGCAAGGCATGTAATACAGGAGGTCTTTTAAGTGGAACGTTTCGCATGGAAAGCGACGGTCAAAGATGGTAAGCTGGAGGAATACAAATACCGCCATGCCCATATTTGGCCGGAGATGAAGCAGGTGCTCAAGGAAGCGGGCATCTCGAATTATACGATCTGGAATGTCGGCAATGAACTGTTTGGCTACTTTGAATGTGAGAAGGGCGTTGCCTATGCCGAGAAGTACCAGGCGGAGAGTCCCGTCGTCGACAAGTGGAATGAATACATGAAAGATGTCATGGTCATGGAGATGGACCCCGAGACCGGTGCCCAACCGAAGATGCAGCAAGTATTCTTCCTGCCTTGACTCCTGATGGAATTAAATAGAAGCCCCGATTCTCTCGTTTGAGAATCGGGGCTTCTATTTTTGCTCTTGATCAGAAAATCAGGTTGATGTGGCAGTCGGTGAGATAGGTCTGCCATGCTTCAGAGGGGGCTTCATCCGTCACGAGGGTGTCGAGGTGCGTGAAGTCGTCGCATTTGACGAAGGCGGTCTTGTCGAATTTAGAGTGGTCGACGAGCAGCACGGCCTTGCGGGCCTGTTGGATCATGATACTCTTGATGCGTCCCTCGCTCTCGTTAGACTCCATGATGCCCTTCTCGCGGTCGATGCCCTTGCAGCTGATGAAGGTGAAGTCGACGTAGTACTTCTCGAGCGTCTGGCTGGCAATCGAGCCGGTCAAGGCACAGGAACTCTCGCGCATCGTGCCGCCCGTGCAGATCATCTTGAAGCCGCTGCCCATGAAGTCGTTCATGAGGCGGATGGAATTCGTGATGACGGTGATGTCCTTCTGCCCCTTGAGGCGCTGAAGCAGCGCCTGGCACGTCGTGCTGGAATCCATCATGATGGTGTCGCCGTCCTGAATCAGGCGGGCAGCCTTTTCGGCGATGGCGAGCTTGCTCTCGCTGTTGATGGTGCTGCGGCGCTTGTAGGAGAGGTCCTCGCTCGTGCTCTCGGCGAGGATGGCTCCGCCGTAGCTGCGCCGCAGGAGGTCCTGGGCCTCGAGTTTCTCGAGATCGCGTCGGATTGTCTCCTCCGTGACCTTGAAGGTCTGCGCGAGCTCCGAGACGTAGACTTTGCGCTCCAGTCGTATCTTCTCCATGATCTTCTGCCTTCGTTCCAGTCCCAGCATGAAAAGTCCCCCTTGTCAATGGAATCCTTATGTGAAATACACTGTGATGTTGTCTGTTTTCTTTCATTATAATACACTTTCGCGGATACTACAATAAAATCAGACAAAAACACATATTGATTTCCATTTGATTTGCTTTTTGCTTCCTTCTGATTTTCAGATGCTTGGCGTAAAATGATAAAATTACAGGGGGCATGCAGTAAGATGAAGCGCAGGGATTTTCTTCGGAATATGATGGTCATGGGGATCGGTCTGGCACTGGCGCCAGAACTGGCCGCGAAACAGGTCGCAGAGGCGGCCTGGCAGGACGGCGGCGATGTCCTGCCGGGTGTCACCATCCGTCCGACGCATCTCTCCTTCCGCTCCCTGACGAACCGGCGCAGGACTGATGCAATTATCGTGCACCATGTCGGCAACACGAACGCCGACGTGTCGGCCGAGACAATCCATCAGTGGCATCTGGCCAACGGCTGGGCCGGCATCGGCTACCATTTTGTCATCCGCAAGGACGGTTCCATCGAGCAGGGGCGCCCGATGGACACGGTCGGGGCACACTGCTACGGAGAGAACGACCACACGGTCGGCGTCAACCTTGTCGGCAACTTCGAGAATTACGTGCCGGAGGATGCGCAGGTGGCCTCGGCGAAGCGCCTGCTCGCGGCGCTCTGCCGCAATTACGGCTTTGCGCCCTCGAGCTCGACAATCTTCGGCCACCGCGATTTCAACGCGACGGCCTGCCCAGGCAGAACCTCTACGACATGCTGCCCGACATCATCCGTGGCGCATCCTCGCTCTACTGACATGCTTGCATCCGTTCCATCCGTTCAAAGAATCCATGACCTGCCGACCTACGAGCCTGGCAGGTCTTTTTATGTTTTTTTCTAAAAAAGTGCGAAAAATTACGGATTCCGTGAAGGATTTTTTTCATTTCTATAGAACCTACATAATATACAAAGATAGTTTTCTTGATTTTTCGGTCTAATGAAGGGTGACAGAAACATTCAGGTAGTGTGGATTTGAATTGACGGAAAACTTGCGGTTTTCGTATGGTTTTTCAGAGAAGGTAAGGTGAAGTCGATTAGTTTTATAAATGTTACATATTTCATCAATAAATAAAATGATATTGCAATCATTGATAAAAGATGTATACTGACAGAGTACCATGTTTTGACGTTGCGTGATTGGCAAGACGGCAATTGATGTAAGGGGAGACCGTCTTTGCTGAGGATATCCAAGGGGGATTTTGTATGAGAAAGACAGAATGCTTAGCAATGATATTGGCTGGCGGACAGGGAAGCCGCTCGGTGCTTTGACGAAGAAGATCGCAAAGCCGGCCGTTCCGTTCGGTGGGAAATACCGCATCATTGACTTTCCACTCAGTAACTGCGCCAACTCCGGCATAGACAAGGTCGGCGTGCTGACGCAGTATCGCCCGCTCGAACTCCACAACTACTTGGCTTCGGGCAGCGCTTGGGATCTCGACAAGAAAGAAGGCGGCGTATTCATCCTGCCGCCGTATGCACGTGAAAAAGGTGCAGACTGGTATCGTGGCACGCAGATGCCATCTACCAGAACCTGAACTTCATCGACTCGCGGATCCGGAATACGTCCTGATTCTCTCGGGCGACCACATCTACACGATGGATTATTCTTGGATGCTCGATGCGCACAAGGCCAACAAGGCAGAGGCCACGATCGGCGTCATCGAAGTACCGTGGGAAGAGGCTCCGCGCTTCGGCATCATGAACACGGACAAGACGGGTCGCATCGAGGCATTCGAGGAGAAGCCGGCTAAGCCGAAGAGCAACCTCGCTTCGATGGGTATCTACATCTTCAATAAGGACTTCCTCAAGAAGTATCTCGAGGAGGATGCCAAGGACGAGACGTCGAGCCATGACTTCGGCAAGAACATCATCCCGAAGATGCTCGCCGACAAGGCGCGCCTCTATTCGTACGCGTTCGATGGCTACTGGAAGGATGTTGGAACGATCGAGAGCCTCTGGCAGGCCAACATGGACCTGTTGCAGGATCAGCCGCCGTTTGAGCTCAATGGCGACTGGAAGATCTACTCCTCGAATCCTTCGATGCCGCCGCACTATGTAGGCCCTGACGCCACGGTCCGCAACTCGATGATCAGCGAAGGCTCGATGGTCCTCGGCGATGTCGAGAACTCGGTCATCTTCCCGGGCGTCCGCATCGGCAAGGGCGCGAAGGTGCGCAACTCGGTCATCATGCCGTCGACGGTCGTGCGCGAGAATGCCGTCGTCGACTACGCGATCGTCGCACAGAACTGCGAGATCAGCGAAGGAGCAAAAGTAGCAGGTGAGAAGGGTGCCATCACGGTCATCGCAGATGGCGAGACAGTCGTAGCAGCAGCGGCAGGCAGCAAGCAGGCCGGCTAAGATTCTCAGCTCGGAGCCAATAGATACAACAGAACACAGACCAGAAGATCGGAGTGAATCAAATTGAAAACAGTAATGGGGATCATCAATCTTCAGGAAGACAACAGTCTCATCCGAGAGCTGACAGACCGTCGTGTCGTCGAATCGCTGCCGTTTGCCGGCCGCTACCGCCTCATCGACTTTGCTCTGTCGAGCATGGTGAACTCGGGCATCCAGAATGTCGGCGTCATGCTGCCGGACAAACCGCGTTCGGTCCTGGATCATCTCCGTTCCGGTAAGGATTGGGATCTGGCCCGCCGTCATGACGGCCTTTTCTACCTGCCGGCTCCGCACGATGAGGAATCCAGACGCGTGGCGATCTCAAGAACTTCTACTACAACCTCGACTTCTTCGAGCACAGTTCGCAGAAATACGTCCTGCTGGCAGGCGGCAGCTTCGTCTACAACATCAACTTCAACGAGCTGCTGCGCTTCCACCAGAACACGAATGCCGATATCACGATGGTCTACTACACGGCTGCGCAGGAAGCTGCGGGCCGCAGCACCGTCATCGAGACGGCTGAGAACGGCCTCGTCGAGGATATCGCCGAGAAGCCGGCCATCTACGATGGCTCGAAAGTCTCGATGAACGTCTTCCTCATGGAGAAGCGCATCTTCGTCGAGATGATCCGCTACAGCTATGAACATGGCGGACAGGACCTGCTGCTCGACGGCATCATCCGCCGCGCAGACGAGTACAACATCTATGCCTATGAGCACGATGGCTACGTCGCGCATGTCGATACGACGGCTTCGTACTACAAGGCCAACATGGACATCCTCGAACCGTCGGTATGGGAAGAGCTCTTCATGGGCGAGAATTCCATCTACACGAAGGTCAAGGACGAGGTCCCGGTCCAGTACAAGGACACGGCCGTCGTCAAGAATTCGCTGATCGCTAATGGCTGCATCATCCGTGGTGAGGTCGAGAACAGCATCCTGTTCCGCGGCGTAACCATCGAGAAGGGCGTCAAGGTCAAGAATTCCATCATCATGCAGAAATGCGATGTGCAGGAGAATTCCCTGCTCGAGAATGTCATCTGTGATAAGAACGTAGTGATCACGAAGGAAAAATGGCTCAAGGGAGCGCAGAACTATCCGCTGATTGTTGCGAAAAATGTGGTGATCTAAGATTGGGACAAGCCGTTGTAAATAGAAATGCGCCAGCAGGTATGGGCTGGCACCTCATTTACGACGGCTTTTCTTTTATAGAACAAGTGAGTCTATAGAAAACAAGTAAGTCAAAGCCAAGGGGAGTGTTTTTTTTGGCACGAGAAACAAAGGAACAGAAACAGAAGAGCCGCGAGTTCGATAAGCTCAAGGAAAATCTGAAAATCCGTTTTGTCAATACGGCACATCTGATGTATGGCCGCGAGATCAAGGACCTCACGAAGAATGAGGTTTACCAGACGGTAGCCGCAACGGCGAAGCAGTTCATCTCCGACAACTGGATCAAGACGAATAAGACGTATGCTGAGCGTCAGGAAAAGCAGATCTATTATTTCTCGATCGAATTCCTGCTCGGCCGCCTGCTCAAGTCGAATCTCATCAATCTCGGCATCGAGGAGGCCGTCAAGGAAGTTCTCGAGGACTTTGACCTCAGCCTCGTCAAGACGTTTGAGGAAGAGCCGGATGCAGGCCTTGGCAACGGCGGTCTTGGCCGACTCGCTGCCTGCTTCATCGACTCGATGGCGGCACACCGCCTGCCGGGCCACGGTTGCAGTATCCGCTATCAGTACGGCCTGTTCGAGCAGAAGATCATCGAGGGCAACCAGGTCGAGATCCCGGACAACTGGCTCAAGAACGGCTTTGCCTGGGAGTACCGCAAGCCGGATAAGCCATCGACGTCAAGTTCAACGGCAATGCCTACATGAAGAAAATGCCGGACGCAGTCTCAAGCTCGTCTACGAGAATCCGATGACGGTCATGGCAGTGCCGTACGACGTGCCAATCGTCGGCTACCACAACAATACGGTCAACACGCTGCGCCTCTGGAACGCAGAGGTCAACCGCGATTTCTCGGATTACGGCCGCCTGACGCAGGAACAGATGCGCCAGAAGAACGACTACCGCAACTTCGTCGAGAGCATCACGCGCTACCTCTATCCGGATGACAGCACGTACGATGGCCGCCGCCTGCGCCTTATCCAGGAGTACTTCTTCGTCTCCGCCGGCGTCCAGAGCATCGTGCGCCACTACAAGAAGTCGGCATGGACATCCACGACTTCGCCCAGAAGATTGCCATCCACATCAACGATACGCATCCGGCACTCTGCGTTGCCGAGCTCATGCGCATCCTCGTCGATGAGGAAGGCCTCGAGTGGAACGAAGCATGGGCCATCACGAAGAACACGATCGCCTATACGAACCACACGATCATGCCGGAGGCACTCGAGAAGTGGCCAATCGACATGTTCAAGCCGTTGCTGCCGCGCATCTACATGATCATCGACGAGATCAACCGCCGCTGGCTCATCGACGTGCGCGACCGCTATCCGAACAACGAGCAGAAGGTCCACGAGCTCTCGATCATCCAGGACGGCATGGTCCACATGGCACGCTTGGCAATCGTCGGCTCGCACAGCGTCAACGGTGTCGCGAAGATCCATACGGATATCCTGAAATCCACGACGCTGCACGAATTCTACGAGTACAATCCGCGCATGTTCAACAACAAGACGAACGGCATCACGCACCGCCGCTGGCTCATGGGCGCGAACCCGGAGCTCTCAGAACTCATCGATGCGACCATCGGCAGCCGCCGCTGGCACCGCCATCCGGAGCAGCTCGACCTGCTCAATGATTACGTCGAGGACAAGCCGTTCCTCGAGAAACTCGGCGCCATCAAGCACCTGCGCAAGGAAGCTCTGGCGAAGTACGTCAAGGAGCACAATGGCATCGATGTCGATCCAGACAGCATCTTCGATATCCAGGTCAAGCGCATCCACTCGTACAAGCGCCAACTCATGAACATCCTGCACATCATGTACCAGTATCATAAGCTCAAGACCGACCCGAATTTCGACATGCTGCCGACGACGTACTTCTTCGGCGGCAAGGCCGCCCCGGGCTACTACATCGCCAAGGAGACCATCCGCCTCATCAATGCAGTCGCGGATAAGGTCAACAACGATGCGAGTATCAAGGCAAGATCAAGGTCGTCTTCATCGAGAACTTCGGCGTCTCGATCGGCGAGATCGTCTATCCGGCAGCCGATGTCAGCGAGCAGATTTCCACGGCATCGAAGGAAGCTTC
>ENA-OQEN01000363-OQEN01000363.1-human-gut-metagenome-genome-assembly--contig:-NODE-363-length-19787-cov-3.219329_pt1 | contig 19787 bp, 35 predicted proteins | sample MGYA00242791_ERZ504627 | MGnify/ENA primary metagenome ERZ504627 (study PRJEB26092, sample SAMD00036316) | human gut metagenome | host: Homo sapiens | study: EMG produced TPA metagenomics assembly of... | reverse complement strand
CGCCGCCGAAAAGCTGATCCCGGCCTGCGACCTGTCCGAGCAGATCAGCCTTGCCTCCAAGGAGGCCTCCGGCACCGGCAACATGAAGTTTATGCTGAACGGTGCGCTGACGCTGGGCACCATGGATGGTGCCAACGTGGAGATCAGCCAGCAGGTGGGCGAGGAGAACATTTATATCTTCGGCCAGACCTCCGATCAGGTCATCCACCGCTACGCCGTGGGCGATTACGACCCCGCCCAGTGGGTGGAGGGCGATGCCAACATCCGCCGCGCCATCAGCTTCCTCACCGGGCCGGAGATGCTGGCCGCCGGCCATGCCGAAAACCTGACCCGCCTGCATGATGAGCTGATCCATAAGGACTGGTTCCAGACCCTGCCGGACTTCAATGCCTACGTTGTGCGCAAGGGACAGGCCCTCAGCGATTACGCCTGCGACCCCACGGGCTGGCGGCGTAAGTGCCTTGTGAACATTGCCAAGGCTGGCATGTTCTCCTCTGACCGCACCATTGCCGAGTACGACCGCGATATCTGGCATCTGGGCAAATAATCTTTTTTGAACCTGCGTTTCTCCTTTATTTTCTCATAGGCTGCTGCACAAAGCTGTGCGGCAGCTTTTTTGTTTCCGTGCCAACAAGAAACGCCGCTGCACAGCCGTGCAGCGGCGTTTGATTCAGTTGATGAAAACCGGAACGGAAGCGGGATCAGTCCTCGCTCGCCTCTTCTTCCTCTCATCCTCATCCGTATCACGCGGCTTATAGAAGATGCCGCTCAGGAAGATGCTGACGAAATACAGCAGCACCATGGGGAAAGCCACCATGCACTGGGACACGATGTCCGGCGGGGTGACCACAGCAGCGATGAAGAAGATGACCACGATGGCCACGCCGCGCACCTGCTTGAGGATCTGCGGGTTGATGATGCCCATCTTGGAAAGGATGATGGTGATCAGCGGCATCTCGAACACGCAGCCAAAGATGATGAACATGGTCAGGCAGAGGTTGACGTAGCTTTCGATACTGGTGGTGGTCTGGATGTACTCAGCACCCTCGATGCCGGTGCTGAGGAACCGCAGCATGAACGGCATCATGAGCTTATAGGCAAACAGCACGCCCACGCAGAACAGGATCAGACCCAGCAGCATGACCAGCTTGAAAAAGGTGCTCTCGCTCTTTTTCAGACCCGGCTTTGCAAAGGCGTAGATGTTGTAAAAGGCCACAGGCACCGTTACCACCACACCGGCCAGAATGGACACCCGGAAATACTGCATCAGTTTTTCCTGCGGGGCAATGGACACGAACTGGTAATAGTCGCGGCCCATGGCAGTAAGCAGATCGATCAGACGGTCTGCATACGCCAGCGAGACCACCACGCCCACCACAAACACCACCGCGCAGATGATGAGCCGGTTCCGCAGTTCTTTCAGATGGCCGGTCAGCGTCATGCTGCCGTCCTCTGCCATGACTTCGGCTTTCTTTTTGCGCTTTTTGTTTGTAGCCACAATTACTCCTCGTCTTCGTCCTTCTTATCAGCCTTCTTTACAGTCTCCTCGGACTGCTCGGCGTCCTCGTCCTCCATGCCCTTCTTGAAGCCATTGATGGTCTTACCGAACATCTTGCCCAGCTTCGGCAGGTTCTTGGGTCCAAAGATCAGCAGAACGACAACCAGAATGATCAGCAGCTCATTAGTACCAATACGCATAATAAATATCTCCTTTTTCTTGCCGCGCCGCGTGGCGGGCGTATTACAGAATGTATCTGGCAACCGCGGGCGCGGGTGCATCCATAAATAAGTAGGGGCGCTTACACCTTTGCTTCCTCAGCGGGTGCAGCTTCGGCAGCCTCTTCGGCTGCGGCAGGGGCTTCCTGCACAGGCTCAGCCACCGGCTCAGCGGCGGGCTGTGCGCCTCGGCAGCGGGCTGCTCCGGCTTTTCAGCGGGAGCCTCCACAGTTTCAGCAGTTTCAGCCGGGGCTTCGGCGGGCTGCTCGGGCAGCTCCTCCACAGCATCCTCGGTCAGGTCGGTGACCTCCTCGGTCTCAGCCAGCTTCTTGGCGGCTTCCTCTTTGCTGGTCTTGCCAATGCCGGTAAAGCTCTTGGTTACGTCCCGCATACTGCTGTCGATATCCTTCTTGATATCGGTCAGGGGGGCAACAGCCTCCTTCAGGGGAGCCTGAATTTCGTTCAGCGGCTCCACCACGTTCTTCTGAATCTCCTCAGAAGCAGCGCCGGTGTATTTCTTCAGCTCGCGGAGCATCTTGCCGATCTTCTTTGCGTAGACAGGCAGCTGGTCCGGGCCGATGAACACAAACGCCACGATGACGATGACGATAAGCTCCCAAAAACCAATTTTCATAAGTAACGTTTCCTTTCCTGTACCAAGGCATTTCCAAGACCGCCGCACACCACAGCGGTCTGCGCTTTTTTGCCCTTTTTGGCGGGGGTTCGGCGCACTGCGCGCCTTTGTTGCCCTATGTATACCGAAAAGTGGTGTACTGAATGTTAATATATTATTAATATTTTATGAACGAGTGCCTATTCAGCCTGTTTTATTTAACAAAGTGCATTTTCGTCATTCGTTATTACAGTTTGGATAGGATACAACAGCGTCCTCAGGTCTGCACGCCCTCGAACTGGCTATTGTAGAGCTTGGCGTAGAAGCCGCCCTGCGCCAGCAGCTGGTCGTGGTTGCCCTGCTCCACGATGTGGCCGTCCTTCATCACAAGGATGACATCTGCCTCCCGGATAGTGGAAAGGCGGTGTGCCACGATAAAGCTGGTACGCCCCTGCATCATGCGGCAAAGGCCTTCTGGATGCGCACCTCAGTGCGGGTATCAATGGAGGATGTGGCTTCGTCCAAGATCAACATGGGCGGCAGGCAGAGCATCACGCGGGCGATGCAGAGCAGCTGCTTTTGTCCCTGACTGATATTGCCGCCGTCCTCTGCAATGACAGTGTCGTAGCCATCGGGCAGGCGGCGGATAAAGCTGTGGGCGTGGGCAGCTTGGCGGCGGCAATCACCTCGTCCATGGTGGCGTCCGGCTTGCCGTAGGCAATGTTCTCCCGCACCGTGCCGGCACGCAGCCAGGTGTCCTGCAGCACCATGCCGTAGCTGCCGCGCAGGGAGGCGCGGGTCACATCCCGGATATCGGTGCCGGACACCTTGATGCTGCCGCTGTTCACATCATAGAAACGCATCAGCAGATTGATGAGGGTGGTCTTGCCGCAGCCGGTGGGGCCTACGATGGCAATGCGCTGGCCGGGCTGCACGTCCAGCGAGAGCCCCTCGATGAGCGGGCGGTCGGGCAGGTAGCGGAAAGAAACATCCTGCAGCTGCACATGGCCGTCCGGCTGCAACGCGGCGGCGTTTTCAGCTCCGGCACCTGATCCTCGGCGTCCAGCAGTTCAAACACCCGGGCGGCGCAGGCCAGTGCGTTTTGCAGCTCGGTGACCACGCCCGAGATCTCGTTGAAGGCTTCGTGTACTGGTTGGCGTAGCTTAAAAAGACGCTCAGCTGACCGATGGTGATGCCGCCGCGCACGGCGTACAGCGCACCCACAAGACCCACGCCTGCGTACACGATGTTGTTCACAAAGCGGGTGGCGGGGTTGGTCAGGCTGGAGAAGAAGATGGCCTTCAGGCTCACGTCCTGTAATTGTCCGTTCACTTCGTCAAAGGCGGCAAGGCTTTCGGCTTCGTGGCCAAAGGCCTGCACCACCTTTTTGGCCTTCGATCATCTCGTTGACCAGCGCGGTCTGCTTGCCGCGGACGGTGCTCTGGCTCTGGAAGTAGCCGTAGCTGCGCTTTGCCAGAAAGCCCGCCACCACAAGGCTCAGCGGGGTAATGCACACTACCACCAGCGTGATGGGCACATTCTCCCGCAGCATGAACAGCAGGGTGCCCAAAATGGTCAGGATGCCGGAGAACAGCTGGGTAAAGCCCATCAGCAGGCCGTCCGCAAAGGTGTCCACATCCGCCACCATGCGGCTGACGATATCGCCGGAGGGGTGGCTGTCCAGATAGGACAGCGGCAGGGTCTGAATTTTGCGCAGCGCCTCGTTGCGCAGATCACGGCTGACCGAGAAGGTGATGCGGTTGTTGCACACGCTCAAAAGCCACTGCGCAAGGGCGGCTACGGCTGCCACCACCAGAATGCTTACTGCAATGCGCAGCACCCCGGCAAGGTCTACATTGCCCTTGCCCAGCATCTTATCAATGGCATCGCCGCACAGGATGGGGATATACAGCTGGGCGGCTACGCTGACCGCCGCCACCAGCAGGCTGCACACCACAAAGGCACTGTATGGACGGATCTTATGAAGCACCCGGTTCAGGGTGGCCTTGCGCTGCTGCGGGGTCAGCTTGTTTTTTGCTTTTGCACTCATGCTTCTGCCTCCCCTTTCTTGAACTGGCTCTCGTAGATCTCCTCGTACACCGGGCAGCTGCTGCGCAGGGCGCTGTGGGTGCCGATGCCCACCAGATGGCCGTCATCCAGCACCAGAATCTGGTCGGCGTGCTGCAAACTGGCGGCACGCTGGCTGACGATGAACACGGTCAGTGCCCCGGGCAGCGCCGCCAGTGCCTTGCGCAGGGCGGCGTCGGTGGCGTAGTCCAGCGCACTGGCGCTGTCATCCAAAATCAAAATGTCCGGCTTGCCCACCAGCGCACGGGCGATGGTGAGCCGCTGCTTCTGTCCGCCGGAAAGGTTGCGTCCGCCCTGCTCCACCGGCTCGTCCAGCCCAAGGGGCTTTGCACGCACAAAGTCTGCGGCCTGTGCCGTTTCCAGCGCCGCCCACAGGTCGGCGTCGGTGGCATCCTTGTTGCCCCACAGCAGATTGGAGCGGATGGTGCCGCCGAAGAGCTGCGCCTTCTGCATGACCACCGCAACCCTGCCGCGCAAAGCGTCCCGGGGGTAGCTGGCCACAGGACGGCCAAAGATCTCCACGCTGCCCTCGGTGGCATCGTAAAAGCGCGGGATGAGGTTTACAAGGCTGGATTTGCCGCTGCCGGTGCCGCCGATGACGCCGATGGTCTGGCCTTTTTTCGCGGTAAAGCTGATATCGGTCAGGCTGGGTGCGCCTGCCCCGGCGTAGGTCAGACTACATGGTCAAAGCGCACGGCATCGCCGGTCTTGTCGGCGGGCACTTCGCCCAGAAGCTTTGCCGGGAAGGTCATGCCGGGCTTGGTATCCAGCACCGCCTGCACACGGCCTGCACAGGCCAGCGCCTTGCTGATCTGTACGATGAGGTTGGCAAGTTTTACCAGCTCCACAAGGATCTGGTTCATGTAGTTCACCAGCGCAATCACATCACCGGAGGCCATGCCGCCCACGTTGATCTCGATGCTGCCTACGTACAGCAGCGCCACGATGGCAAGGTTGATGAGCACATAGGTCAGCGGGTTCATCAACGCCGAAAGGTGGCCGACATGCAGCTGCATCCCGGTCAGCAGGGCGTTGGCGTCCTCAAAGCGGTCGATCTCGCTCTGCTCCTTATCAAAGGCGCGCACCACGCGCACGCCGGTCAGGTTCTCGCGGGTCAGGCCCAGCACCCGGTCCAGCCGGGTCTGCACGGTCTTATACAGCGGCCGGGTGACCACCATCACGCCGAACACCACCACGCTGAGCAGCGGATGGTGACGACAAAGATCATTGCCGCCCGGGCGTTGACCGTAAAGGCCATGACCATGGCGCCCAGCACCACAAAGGGGCTGCGCAGGAACAGGCGCAAAAACAGGTTGAGCCGCTTTGCACCTGATTGACATCGCTGGTCATGCGGGTAATGAGGGTGCTGGTGCCAGTGTATCCATCTCTGAAAAGCTCAGGCTCTGGATATGGGCAAACAGGGCGTGCCGCAGCGCGGTGGAGTAGCCCACCGCCGCCTTGGCGGAAAAATACTGCGCGGTCAGGCTGCAGGTAAGGCCGATGAAAGCCAGCAGCAGCAAAAGGCCGCACCGCACCAGAATATAATGCAGGTCATGTGCTGCAATGCCCACATTGACGATATCCGCCATGACCAGTGGCACAAACAGGTCAAAGGTGGCTTCCAGCATCTTAAAGAGCGGTGCAAGCACACTTTCGCGCTCGTAGCCTTCAGGTAGCCAAGCATCCGGTTCAAAAAAATTCCTCCTTCGGGGTCAAAATACACCTTATTATAACGCGATGTATACTGAAAATCCAGTGCCGCAGCTGTGTTTTGCATTGTACAAGCTGCCAAATCCTGTTATACTAGAGCTGAGATTGATAGGGAAGTATGGTGAACACAATGGCAAGACGAACAGACGGCGGGGTACGCTTCCGCCCGGTGGGCCGCAGCCGCAGCCGCACCGCACCGGTGTACAGCCCGCGCGGCACCGGCTGCCCGGCCATCGAGCAGGCGGTGCAGGGGCTGTACAAGGGGCAGAACGAGGAGAGCTTCTGGACCCTGATGAGCGCTTTGAATTACGCGCTGGAGCTGGAAACCCATGTGCTGGTGCCGCTGCAGACGGCGCTTTCGGCGCAGGGTGCGCCCGCCCCGTGGATGGAGCATCCCATCCGGCGGAAAAGGCCGACGGCCTTGCCTTGTGGACGCTGCGCAACGATAAGGGACGCTGCTGGCTGCCGCTGTTCACCTCGGTGGCAGCGGCCGGTGCGGACCGCAGCACCGGCAGCCGCCCCATGGCTGACCGCACCTTGGAGCAGGCCATGCAGCTGGCGCTGGACACCCCGGGCATCGACGGTGTGGTGCTGGACCCGTGGAGCAATTCCGCCTCGCTGGACGGTGCGCTGCTCAACGGTCTGCTGCACGCAGGCCACACCCCGGAGGGCCCCGGCGCAGAGGAGGCCGAAGCCGGGAAAGAAGCTGCCCGCGCCGGACACTGGGCGGCAGCGGCAGAGTGCTACCAGAAAGCCGCCGAGCAGGGCAGTTCTGCCGGGCTCTCGCTGCTGGGCGAGTGCCTGTATCAGGGCGCGGCGTACCCAAAAGCGCTGCGCAGGCGCGCAAGCTGTGGAAGGCCGCAGCCGAAAGCGGAGAGCCCATCGCCCTTTTGAACCTTGGCGATGACTGCGCCGCCCGGGGCGACAACGGCAAGGCACTGCTGTGGTACCGCCGGGCGCGGCAGAACGCGGCAGCGATGCCGGATATCGAGTATACGCCCCGGGTCTGCCTGCGGCTGGCGCAGTACGAGACCCGCTACACCTCCCGCAAAAAGGCGCTGGCGCAGGCGGCAGAGGCAAAGCAGGCGTTTACCATTTTGCAGCGGGAGCACGAGCCGGACGCCGACCGCTGGCTGCAGGAGACCGAGCAGCTGCTCTATGCGCTGACCCACGAGCCGCCCACGGCTCCGGCGGCATACAACATAGAATCTTTACAATTGGACTAAAAAATGGTCACAGCCGTCCTGTAAGATAGACTGGAGAAAAAACAGCCCGCAGACACGGCGGACAAGAAACAGAGGAAACAGTATGAGCAAAGTGATCGGCATTGATCTGGGTACGACCAATTCCTGTGTGGCAGTGGTGGAGGGCGGCAAGCCTGTGGTCATCACCAATGCAGAGGCGAGCGCACCACCCCCAGCGTGGTGGCCTTTACCAAGGACGGCGAGCGTCTGGTGGGCGGCGCGGCCAAGCGCCAGATCGCCACGAATTCCGGGCGCACGATCTCCAGCATCAAGCGGTACATGGGTTCGGACTACCGGGCGCATATTGACGGCAAGGACCTTGCCCCGCAGGAGATCAGCGCATGATCCTTGCCAAGATCCGCCGGGACGCCGAGAGCTATCTGGGCGAGCCTGTCACCGAAGCGTCATCACCGTGCCCGCTTATTTTGACGACAGCCAGCGCAAGGCCACGCAGGATGCAGGCCGCATTGCGGGGCTGAACGTGCTGCGCATCATCAACGAGCCTACCGCCGCCGCGGTGGCCTACGGTCTGGACAACGAAGCCGCGCAGAAGATCCTGGTCTACGACCTTGGCGGCGGCACCTTTGATGTGTCCATCATCGAGATCGAGGACGGCACCTTTACGGTGCTGGCCACCGGCGGCGACACCCATCTGGGCGGCGACGACTTTGACCAGCGCATCGTGGAGTACGCTGTGGCCGAGTTCAAAAAGTCTGACCGCATCGACCTGACCCGCGACCCCGCCGCCATGGGACGGCTGAAGGAGGAAGCGGAAAAGGCCAAGAAGGAGCTTTCCAGTGCGCCCTCTGCCCAGCTGAACCTGCCCTTTATCGCGGTGGGCAAGGACGGGCCGCACCACTTGGATATCGCGTTGTCCCGCCCGCAATTCGAGATGATGACCGGCGATCTGCTGTCCCGCACCGTGACCCCGGTGCAGAACGCCTTGCGGGATGCCGGCATCTCTGCCAGCCAGCTGGGCAAGGTGCTGCTGGTGGGCGGCAGCACCCGGATGCCGCTGTGGAGCGGCAGGTGCGGGAACTGCTGGGCAAGGAACCCAGCCATAGCCTGAACCCGGATGAGTGCGTTGCCATGGGTGCAGCGGTGCAGGGTGCACTGCTGCAGGGCGGCGGCAAGCTGGCGGGTGCCACCGGCGCGGCGGCGCAGGGACTGGTGCTGATGGACGTGACCCCGCTGACCTTGTCCATCGAGACGCTGGGCGGGGTCGCCACCCCGCTGATCACCCGCAACAGCATGATCCCCACCCGCAAGAGCCAGATCTTTACCACCGCCCGTCCCATGCAGACCAGCGTGGAGATCAACGTTCTGCAGGGCGAGCGCCATTTTGCGCGGGACAATAAGTCCTTGGCAAGTTCAAGCTGAACGGCATCCGGGCAAGCTTCTCGTCCAAGCCCCAGATCGAGGTCACCTTTGATATCGACGTGAACGGCGTGGTGAAGGTATCTGCAAAAGACCTTGCCACCGGGCGGGAGCAGAACATCACCATCACCGGCAGCACCAACCTTTCCGAAAACGAGATCCAGCGCGCCATGGCAGACGCCGCCGCTTACGAGGCTGAGGACAGCGCCGCAAGGAGCGCTTGAACCTGCACAATCAGGCCGAGGTGCTGGCCTACAAGGTGATGAAGCACTTTCCAAGTGCAAAAAGGAACTGGATAAGGACGAAAAGGCCCGCGTGAAGGCCGACCTTGCCAACCTGCGCCACTGCCTGCGCAAGGATAAGCCCGAAAAGATGAACGAGACTGAGGAAGCCGCCCTGCGGCAGGCCAAGAGCCAGCTGGAAGCCTCGGCCAACCACCTGATGCTGTTGTACTCTGCCGAGCAGACCCCCGGCGATGGAACGGACAGCACGCTGTAATATTTATAATATAAGGTTTGTGGGCTGCTGCACCCGCCCGGCGCAGCAGCCTTTTTGCAGGAATAGAAAGGAACTGTTATGCAGGAACTGCAATATCCGGTGCGCCCCGGGCGCTACCGCCACTTTAAAGGCAACGAATATCAGGTGCTGGGCGTGGCACGCCACAGCGAGACCGAGGAGGAAATGGTGGTGTATCGCGCCCTGTACGGCGAGGGCGGGCTGTGGGTGCGCCCCGCCGCCATGTGGCTGGAAAACGTGACCCGGGACGGCGTTACCCAGCCCCGCTTTACCTATATCGGGGAGTGATGCGCCCGGCTTGAATCCCGTTATTGACCCTAGGATTATTTTGCGGTAAAATGTGAGTATGATACCAAACAACAAAGGAGGTTTTCGTATGAAGGCCAAACGATGGATCTCGCTCCTGCTCGCAGTCAGCATGATGCTTGGTGTACTGGCAATGCCTGCTTCGGCGGCAGCGCAGCAGCCGGAAAGCACCGCTGTTGTCAGCGAGGAACTGCCCGATGCCGCAGCGCTGAGCGCGGCAGAGGATGAAAATGATATCGTCAACATCCGCATCCGGGCGACCGGAAACCTTGTCTATGGTTCCGATTATAAGCTGGAGGTGGAGACCCGGCCCGAAAACACCCAGTATATTGCCGTGGTGCTGGGCACCAGCGGCGAAGCCTACGGCTATGTGACCCTGATGATCTCGGATAAGCTGCGCACTTTGCTCAAGCTGATCCCCCTGCCCAAAAAGATGTCCCAGACCCCGGACCAGGCCGAGGAATTCAACGTATACAGCTACCTCAAGCAGCTGATCGACGGCAACGATGTCGGCGTGCTGCTGCGGGTGGCGGACGAAGTAGTGTCGGTGATGGACACCGTCAGCTTCTTTGTCCCGGCCAGCTACCTGACCACGGTGAAGAATGTTTCCAACGGCATGAAGCTGGCGCTGAGCCTGATCCGCAAGTATCTGCCCGAGGGTGCGCTGAGCCGCATCTATCTGGACGAGCAGCCCAAGGACAGCGGCAAGTACTTTGCCGGTGCCATTGCGCTGGAAAGCAGCGATATCAACGCCGCCGGGTTTGCCATGTTCAAGATCAAGCCCAAGACCGAAAACGTCAGCCTGAGCTGGACAGCGGATGCCCCGGCCAGCATGACCGTCTCTCAGCTGCAAAGCGCTGATCTGACCGCCAAGGTGATCTCGGACGGACAGGTGGCTGAAAACGGCAAGGTAAGCTACACCTACAAGAAAAAGACCTTCCTGTGGTTCAGCAGCAAAATGAGCGGCGTGCCCACCGAGCCCGGCACCTACACCCAGACCGCCAAGGCGGGGGGCAACTACTCCTGCAGTACCATCAGCCGCACCATTACGGTGACTGCTGACCCGCAGCCTGCTGCCGCAGAGCAGCCCGCGGCATAAGCATCTTTATAGCACATAAACCGGCGGAAAAATATTTTTGAATTGGATGATCCCGGAAAGTCTGCGGACTTTCGGGATCGTTTTTTCGCGGGAGAGGATACTTTTTATTTTCTATAAAAGGGGTTGCTTTACTCTTGCAAATCGTTGCATAATACGCTATTATAAAAATAAAATAACCCCTTGCGGTAAAAAAAAGGAGAAGAAGGAGCAGCTTATCTATGGAAGAGAAAAAAAGCGGCATCAAAAAGTTCTTTGAAGAGTTCAAAGCGTTTGCCATGCGCGGCAACGTGCTGGACATGGCAGTGGGCGTTGTCATCGGCGGTGCCTTCACCGCAATCGTCACCGCGCTGGTGGAGGACATCATCAACCGCTGATCGGCCTGTTCTTCAAGGCGGATTTTTCCGATGTGGTCATCGGACTGGGCGGCTCCAGCATCAAGATCGGCGAGTTCGTCAACTCCATCATCAACTTCCTCATCGTGGCCTTTGTGTTGTTCGTTGTGATCAAGTTTGTCAACTCTCTGCACAAAAAGCCTGAAGAGCCCGCCGAGCCGGAGGAGCCCACCACCAAGGTGTGCCCCTACTGCCAGAGCGAGATCTCCATCAAGGCTGTGCGCTGCCCCCACTGCACCTCCAAGCTGGAGGGCTTTCCCGAAATGAAGGCCTGAAGCATTCAGCATTGACATTACAACAAAACCCTCCCTGCCGGGCGCAGTCTTTGCGCTTTCGGCCGGAGGGTTTTGCACATTTTGAGGCTTGGCTGTGGAAAAGTGAAGCAGGAAGTGAGGTGGGAAAATCAGGCGCTCTTACTTACCAGCTTACTGTACCTTGGTCAGCTCAGCCAGCTTGTGGTAGATCTCGGTGTTGTCGTATACACCGCCGAACTTCTCGGCACCGACACCCATGGCGTACACGTTGACCATGGCACCGGTGTGGGCGTAGGTGGTGTGATCCATACCGGACTTGTGGTTGATGGTGTGGCAGACAGCCATGCTGAAGGGGATGTAGGTACCGTACAGCTCGTAATCCTGCTGGCTCATCTTGCTCTGGCTGGAGGAACCCACCTGCAGGGTGCGCTCGTAGGCCTTGCGCAGGTTCTCCACCTCGTAGTCGGTCAGCAGCAGCTTGCCTGCGCTGGCGGCAGCGGGGTCGGTGGGCAGGGTCAGGCCAAAGACGTTCTTCACGTCCTGCATGGCAGTCTCAAAGGGGGTCTTGTTGGCAATGTAGCCTGCACATAGGTGGAATCGAACTTTGCGTAGGACATCTTCTGGTGTGCCAGATTGGTCAGGAAGGTGTCGTAGTTGGTGGTCTTGTAGCCGATGGCCATGCCGCCGGTCTCGTGGTCGGCGGTGACAAGGATCAAAGTCTCGTTGGGGTGGGCATTGTAGAAGTCCACCGCAGCCTGCACCGCGTTGCTCATCTCCAGCACATCGTGGATGGAAGCAGCGGCATCGTTGGCGTGGCAGGCCCAGTCGATCTTGCCGGACTCGGTCATCAGGAAGAAGCCCTTCTTGTTGTTCAGCAGTTCAATGCCCTTTTTGACATAGTCGGTCAGCTGCCACTCGCCGTTGGCAGCGTCCATGGCGTAGTTCATGGCCTTGCCATCGCCCAGATTCTCGCAATGATCAGGGTCTTGCCAGCACCGGCGGTCAGGGCAGCGGCACCGGCCTGCGTGGTGACCACGTTGTAACCGGCGTTGGCAGCCACGGTATGGTTGTCGGGGCCGGTGCCATCGCCGTTCACCTTCTGGAACTCGCCGCCGGCAAAGTACTCAAAGCCGGAGTTTGCCAGCTCCACGCCGATCTGGTAGTAGTTCTTGCGTGTCTTCTGGTGGGCATAGAAGGCAGCAGGGGTGGCGTGGTCGATGTTCACGGTGGAGATGACGCCCACCTTATAGCCCTTCTGGGCGTGCAGCTTTTCGGCAATGGTTTCGTAGGGCACATCGCGGGTCCAGGGGCACATATTGATGACGCCGCTCTCGGTCTTGTGGCCGGTGGCGATGGAGGTGGCAGTGGAAGCAGAGTCCGGGCAGAAGGAGGTGCTGTCGTAGGTGGTCACGCTGCCCACCTGCGGAAAGCTGGTAAAGCTCAGGTCAGCCTCGGTCACAGCGCCGTTGTTGTCCACAGTGCCCTTGTAAAAGCGTGCGGACTGGATCTGGGCAGTGCCCATGCCGTCACCGATGAACAGGAAAACGTACTTGGGCTTTTTGAACACGTCCAGCAGACCGTTCTCTTCGTCTGCTGCGGCAGAAGCATCGGCCTCGGCGGCGTGAACGGCTACGGGTGCAGCCGACAGCATCCCCACTGCCGATGCCACGGCACCGGCTTTCAGGAAGCTGCGGCGGGAAATTTTCGCATTCTTCATAACAGATATCCTCTCTTTTTTCAGCCCGGCTTGGGGCGGTTCTACTATTTCTTGTGGGAACACCTGTATTGTAGCGCACCGCCCGCAGCGGCGAAACCAGCCCCGTGTAACACTTAGGTAAACCTTTGGCGCACGGAAGAGCGGCGGTGTAAAATGCGGGCAAAACAGGTAAAATCTGCCTGTAACGCCCGCCGCCGAGGCACTTTTTGCACCGAACCGCCCTGCAAGGGTTGCAAGCAGGGGGCTTTTCATTGTACAATAGAAAGAGCAAGCTGAGATATACTTCTATAATGAGAGGATCTTTTAAATATGTCTGATATCAAAGTGCTGGCGTTGGATCTGGATGGCACCCTGACCAACGACCAGAAGCTCGTCACCCCGCGCACCCGCGCCGCGCTGGACGCCGCCATTGAAAAAGGCGTTACCATCGTGCTGGCGTCCGGTCGGCCCACCGCCGGCATCCAGCCGCTGGCTGAGGAGCTGGGGTTGGACAAAAAGGGCGGCTGCATCCTGTCCTACAACGGCGGCAAGATTGTGGACTGCCGCACCGGTGAGACGCTGGTGGAAAAGACGCTGGACCCCGCCCTTGTGCCCGAGCTGTGCGCCTTTGCTGCCGCGCAGGATATTGCCATCCTGACCTATAACCGCGAGGGCATCGTCTGTGAGCGGGACAAGGACGAGTGGGCCAACAAGGAGTGCTTTACCACCAAGCTGCCCATGATCCATGTGGACGATCTGGCATCCTATGTGAACTACCCCGTGTGCAAGATGCTCATCACGCTGGATCCCGCCCGCCGGGACGCGGTGTGCGCCGCCGGGCAGCAGCAGTTTGCAGGCCGCGCCGACCTGTACCCCTCCAGCCCCTTCTTTATTGAGGCGGTGCCGCTGGGCGTAGCAAGGACGGCAGTCTGGCGGAGCTTCTGCGCCGCATGGGCCTGACCCGCGAGAACCTGATGGCCTGCGGCGACGGCCTGAACGACCGCTCCATGATCGCCTACGCCGGGGTGGGCGTGGCCATGCAGAACGCCGAGCAGCCGGTAAAGGACTGCGCCGACTATGTGACCACCGCCGACAACAACCACGACGGCGTGGCCGAGGCCGTGGAGAAGTTTATTTTACGAGAGGACTAACAAAGCAATGCCGCGTAACTTGGTTTTATTTGATCTGGAATGGAACATCGGCTACCAGCCGTATACCTTTAACTACCATGGGGTGCAGCAGACCCTGCGGGGCGAGATCGTGGAGATCGGCGCCGTAAAGATCGACGAGGATGCCAATGTGCTGGACACCTTTTCCATCCATCTGCGTCCCCGCATCTTCCGCAAATTGCAGCACCATATCGCCAAGGTGACCGGCCTGACGCAGGCCGATCTGGACAAGGGCGAGCCCATCGTGCAGGGACTGCGCCGCTTTATGCAGTGGTGCGGCCCGGATGCCGAGTTTGCCGAGTGGGGTCTGGATGACGTGCCGGTGCTCAAGCAGAATCTGTTCCTGTGCAACCTGGACGAGTCTAGGCCCACCGTCTGGTACGATTTGCAGCAGGTCTTTCTGCGGGAGCATCCCCGCAAGGAGGGCGAGGGCATGACGTTGGAAAGCGTGGTCACCCGCATGGGCATCCCCATGGAACGCCCCTTCCACGATGCACTTTCGGACACCCTGTACACCGCCGATGTCTGCCGTCTGCTGGATCTGCGCGCCGGTCTTGCCGCCTACCCCACTGAGGACGAGGCGCTGCGCCAAAGCCTGTGCCAGACCCCCGGTGACTACCGGGACTTTACGGTGTTCCACGGCTATGTGGAGCAGTACGCATGGCGGGCTGACCCCAAGATCAGCCAGATGCCCTGCCCGGAGTGCGGCACCACCCTGCAGCCGGACGAGATTTGGCTGAAAAAGGGCAGCAACAGCTGGTATACCCTGTGTCAGTGCCCCAGCTGCACCGGCAGCAGCAACGCCGCCGGGCAGGGCGTGTTCCAGCGGTACAAGCTGTCCCGCCGGGACGGCCTGCACTGGAGCTTTGCCCGCTGCGCCCAGATGCCGGACGCCGAAAGCTTGCCCGCTGGGAAAAACTGCGCACCGCCCAGCTGGAGCGGATGCGCGCCAAGGCTGAAAAGCAGGCTGCGGAAAAATAAAGGCAGGAAAATCCCTTTTCATCTCGTAGTATTGGTAGCAGAGCCTGAAGCGTGTCGAAAAATGCACACTCTGTTCATGGCTCTGTCATAGAGAATGGATATACTAAGCATGATGCAGCCTGCCCGGGAACGTCCCGGCACCGCTGCACAGAAAGGGATTGGACACAGGATGCAAACCGCACTGATGGGCTGGGTGCACCAGCTTGGAACACTGGAATACTGGGAGGCGCTGCTGGCGGGCTTTGAGGGGCTTGGCCCCCTTGTGCCCATTTTGCTGGCGATGGTAGAGTCCTTTTTTCCGCCGCTGCCGCTGATCGCCATTGTAGCACTGAACGTAGCCGCACACGGCGGTCTGCTAGGCTTTTTGTACAGCTGGGCAGGCGTGGCGCTGGGCGGCATCATCATGTTTTTATTCTGGCGGCGGCTCATCAAGCGCTTTTTCTGGAAGGTAGCCAGCCGCTCCCCCAAGCTGGAAAAGGCACAGCAGTGGTGAACCGCTTCGATACCTCGTCCCTGTTCATGCTGTCGCTGCTGCCCTTCACCCCCACCTCCTTCATGCACTTTGCCTTCGGGATGTCGGACTTTGACGAAAAGCGCTACCTGCGCGCTGTCCTTTTGGGCAAGGGTCTGATGGTGGCCATGATGGCTGTCTTTGGGCAGTCGCTGGTCAGCTCTCTGAAAAACCCGGTCTACCTTGTGCTCGCAGTCCTGCTGTGGGGCGGGATGTACTGGGTGAGCAAAAGATTCTGCCGGAAGCATCATCTGGAATAAAAGAATAACATTCGAGACAGCGGAAGTACCTGCGGGCGTGCCGCTGTCTCTTTTTTGCAGAAAAAAGCTATGGCGGGCAGCCCGCAGACTGCCCGCATGGCATGAGAACCATCATTTTTATTTTGCTTCCGGTTCCTGCACAAGGGGTTCGGACGGCGGTGGGGTAAGGGTGGAATGCGCCACCACAAAGGCCGCAGCCTTTGCCCGGGCAAGGCGCTGGCGCACTTTGCGGGTGTCGTTGGCGGGGAAGGTGCGCTCTCCGTCCAGCTTCTCGTTCCAGTGCGCAAGAGCAGCGTTCACCTCGCTTCGGTGGGCTGTAAGCCCTCCCGCTCAGCCACCAGCAAAAGCCCCAGCCAGCTGCGCAGCTTGCGCTCTGCCTGCTGGTGCAGCCACTGCCGGAACTGTTCTACCGTCTGCCCGCGCACGGCCAAGAACTGGTCAAAGTTGATACCGTTTGCCTGCAAGCTCAGATTGAACTGCCGCTGCTCGGCAAAGTAGTTGCCCGCTTCCAGCCGTTTTGGCACTGGGCCGGTCACCTCATCGCCCAGCTGCCAGACCAGCTCCTTTTCAGCCGGTCTCTGGCCTGTGCGCAGCGTTTTGCGTAGAGCTCCCGGGTCACCCGGTCGCGCAGCGCGGCCTTGCCTGCAGCATCGGCGGCGCGCTCTTCATCGCCGTAGTTGCGGTTGATCTCCAGTTCAATGGTCAACCGGCGCAGCGGGTGGGGCTCGATGGCTTGCACAAAGCCGGTGTCCCGCCCCAGCTCCAGCGGCGGCAGGGCGTAGAACTGCGCCCCCGCCCGGAAGCCTCGGCCTTGTTGACCGCCAGCAGCTCAAAATCCGGGTCGGTCACCGGTACAAGCTGCTGCTCCTGCACCAGCTGCCGGTAAAGAGGATCAAAGCCTTCCAGAATGGTGCGGTTCACCGCTGCCGTCAGCAGTTCTTCCTCGTCCTGCGGGGCGTCCGGGGCGGCCTGCTCCTTTGCCAGCGCAGCGGTCAGCTCCTCCGCGCTTGCCGTGAATACCAACCGGCAGTCCCCCGGCTCAGCCATGCCGAAATGTTCCAGTTTCATGCGGTGTCCCTCCTTCTCAGCGGTTCATGATGCCGACCATCAGCACCAGCAGCGCCACGCCGATGCCAGCGTACAGCAGCTCGGCACCCAGCACGGACTTGTCGCCCTCTACGAACATCTTCTCCGGGGCATCCGGGTCGTAGTACAGGGTGACCACGCTGCCCTCGGCAAAGGGCTTGCCCTTGGCGGGCTTGGGATATTGCAGCCGGTGGCTGCTCCTGCGGTGGTAAACTCCAGCACATAGGCAGCGCGTCCCGGCTCTGCACCGTGCCGCTTACCGTGGCCTGTACGCAGACGCCCTTGGTGCGCAGCTGCTGCCGCGCCCGCACGCTGCGCAGCGCCATGTAAAACATGATCAGCGCGCCCACCAGAAAAATAATCACATTCAGCATTGTTTTCCCTCGTTTTTCCGTAATCGCCGGGCGGTGCCCGGACGTATAGTTTATTGTACCATAATCTGCCCTAAAAAGCGCCCCGCAGCCGCTATCCAGAGTGCACCAACTTGCTGCAAAAATTTGTCGAATAATTTTGAAATTAAGCCTTGACATTTCTTTTGTATCTGGTATAATAACTATCGTTCCCGGCGCTACGGCGCAGGAACACAACAGAATATGCGGATATGGCGGAATTGGCAGACGCGTTAGATTCAGGTTCTAATCGGGGCAACTCGGTGGAGGTTCAAGTCCTCTTATCCGCACCATGACGAATGTTCTTACAGCATTTAGCTGTCAAAGAACATTCGTCATTTTTATTTGCTAAATAGCGACATCACAGGGGGCGTAGTTCACAACTACGCCTTTTCTTGTATTCACCGACACATCAGGTGTCGGCAAAGGAAGTGCGCTTGGAATCTCGATGGTGCCCACGCAGTTGTAGTGAATGCGGAGCCGCTGCTCCCATACACCGTTGACCTTTTCTGCATTGAACACTTCGATTTTTTCCACCAGTCATTCAGCATCCGGGGTGTCAGCTTTTTTGCTCTGGTGTACTTGCGAACCAGACTGATGAACATATCCGTTGTCATAGTACGGCTGCTCTGCTTTTCGATTTCGGAGCGGAGCTGTTTGATTTTCTCGGTCAGCTCCTTTTGCTCGTCCTCATATCTCCGGGACATTCTGGAAAAGCGTTCGTCAGAGATTTTGCCGGAAACATTGTCCTCATAGATGCGCTCAAAGAGGCCGTCCAGTTCTTCATCACGGGCAAGGAGAGCTTTCAACTCTTTCTCTTTCAGCTTGCGGTCGGCTTCGTCCGCCTGCTGGGAGTGCCCGATAACAGCTTTCAGAAAGTCGTCCTCGTAGAGGCTGGCAAACTTGGTCAGCCGCCGAATCTCGCCCAGCACCACTTCTTCCAGAAAGTCTACCCGGATGTAGTGGGTGGATTGACAGGTACCACGGTTGCCCTTGTAGTTGGAGCAGTTGAAATACTTGATTTCCGGGTTGCCCTGATTGAAGTGGAAGTGCAGATTGCAGCCGCAGTCTGCGCAGACAAGCAGGCCGGAGAACATATTGTGTTCTCCGTTGCTGGTACGGCGTTTGCGCATCTTTCCGCGTTTCTGCTGTACCTGTTCAAATACGGCACGTTCAATAATGGGCTTGTGAACATCTTGGAACACCACCCAATTTTCCGGGTCGTTATGAATCCGCTTCTTGTTCTTGTAGGACTTGGAGTAGGTTTTGAAGTTCAGAACATCACCACAATACTCCTGCTGGTACAGAAGATGGGTAATCGTGGAGCCATTCCACTTGGTGGCGGGGCGCGTCTTGGTCTTTCCGGGACGGCCGATGCCTTTCTGAATCCAGTAGGCCTGCGGCGTCAGGATGCCTTCCTTTTCAAACTGGGTGGCAATCTGTTCCGTGCCAAAGCCTCCAACGTCATATCAAAAATGCGCCGGACAACTTGTGCAGCTTCTTCATCAATGACCCAATGCTTGGGATTGTTTGGGTCCTTGATATACCCATAGGAGGAAGTCCCATCGGTTCGCCGGAGTTGCCTTTGATTTTATTACTGATACGGCGTTTCTTGCTGATGTCACGGGCATACCACTCATTGAACAGGTTTCGGATGGGTGCCAGTTCGTTTTCTCCCTCGGCCGTGTCGATGTTGTCCGAAACGGCAACAAGTCGGATGTCATGGTCTGGGAAAAATTCTTCTGTCAGCCGCCCGACCTCGATATAGTTTCGGCCCAGACGGGAAAGGTCTTTGACGAACACAGCAGAGGCTTTTCCTTGTTCAAGCTGCTGCATCATTTCAACGAAACCGGGACGGTTCATGGTCACGCCGGAAATGCCATCATCCAGAAAGTGAACCAGATTGGTATAGCCTTTTTCCTTTGCAACTTTGGTGAGCAGTTTCTTTTGGTTGCCGATGCTGTAACTCTCGCCCTCCAAATTATCATCACGGGAAAGACGCTCATAGAGAAAAGCGGTTGCTTCACGGGATTTCTTGTTACTCGACTGTTTCATACTCGCTCCTTTCTTGGGACAGTCGAATAGCAAATTCACTTGTACACCTATATTATAACACAATCCGCTTTCTCTGTCCGCTGCCTCCCGAAAGGTCATTATAATTTTTCGCTTTCGGATTTCATCAGCCGGAGAAGAACTTCTCCTAAGGTCTGGGAACTTTCTTCTTTGAACACCGGCTCAACAATAAAGGAGCGATTGCCAATACGATAAGTCGAATCCAGAGTAAGCATCTCTGGATTTTGTTTTTTCCGGGTTTGTCTTTTTCGCTTGCATCGTAAAATCCCCTTTCTTAAAAATCAAAAACGAGACCAACGGACGGCTG
>ENA-OQEN01000362-OQEN01000362.1-human-gut-metagenome-genome-assembly--contig:-NODE-362-length-19829-cov-5.744899_pt1 | contig 19829 bp, 27 predicted proteins | sample MGYA00242791_ERZ504627 | MGnify/ENA primary metagenome ERZ504627 (study PRJEB26092, sample SAMD00036316) | human gut metagenome | host: Homo sapiens | study: EMG produced TPA metagenomics assembly of... | reverse complement strand
ACTGGTGGCCATGGTCTGGGACGGCAAGGTGGTGGTCACCGAATCCGGCAACAGCGGCTACTATCCCCGCAGCTGCGTGGGCATCAAGGCCGACGGCACCGTGGTGCTGTTCCAGGCCGACGGCACCATGGCTCCCCGCTCCGTGGGCTATACCGCGGCCGAGGAGGCCCAGATGATGGTGGCCCTGGGCTGCGTGGCGGCCATCCAGCTGGACGAGGGCGGCTCCTCCACCTACATCTCCCAGCGGGAGGGTGAGCAGGACGTCACCATGCGCAACACCCCTGCCGGCGGCAGCGAGCGCGGTATTTCCGGCACCATTCTGGTGGTATCCACCGTGGCGGCTTCCGGTGAGTTTGACCACGCTGCCGTTACCCCCAGCGATGAGTACTATACCCCCGGCTCCTCCGTCACCCTGACGGCGGACGCATGGACTTCTCCGGCGCTCCCGCCAAGGCTCTGCCGGAGGACGTGAGCTTCACCGTCAGCGATGAGACCATGGGCACGGTGACCGCCGCCGCCGTAAACGGCAGCAGCGCCTCCGCCACCTTTGTTTCCTCCGGCAAGACCGGCGACGTGACGGTGAGCCTGGTCAGCGGCGGGCAGACCGTGGGCACCGCCGTGCTCCACATCCAGAACCCGGACAAGCTGGCCTTTACCTCCGGCGAGGTGAACCTGAACTACAACGAGGTCAGCGATCTGGGCTTCAAGGCTACTTACCAGACGGAGACCGTCCACCTGCAGGACAGTGACATCCAGTGGACCGTTTCCGATCCGGACGCCGGCAGCTTCACCGGCAACCTGTTCACCGTTACCGGCAACGTGAAGTATTCCGGCAGCCCCACCGTCACCGCTGTGCGCGATGACCTGACGGCCTCCATCACCGTGAACATCGGCATGGAGCCCACCATGATCCTGGACGGCGGCGATGAGGACCCCTGGGACTATTCTACCATCGGCACCACCGTGGAGAGCTTTTCCGGCATGGCGGCCAACGCCGTGGCCACTTATCACTACGCGGGCCGCGGCGGCGTGGTGAAGGCTCTGTAGTATCCGATACCGACGAGGCATACGCCGATATCGTCCGTTTCGGCCACAACGCCGTGAAGCTGGAGTATGACTGGACGAATATCAACGGCACCGACGGCGCCTGCCTGGGCCTGGGCGACAATCTGGCCATCGACGGCACCCCCACCGCTCTGGGCGTGTGGGTCTACATCCCCGAGGGCGTTCCTGTCCCCTGGCTCCGTGCCCAGATTGCCACCAGCACCAACGGCGGCCAGAGCTGGACCAACGCCTATATCAACTTCAGCAGCGGCAGCGGCGCCTCCGGCGAGGGACTGAAGTCCGGCTGGCAGTATCTGGAGGCTGATCTGACCCAGTATGCCGGTGCGCTGATCCGGGTCAACAGCGGCATGCTGTTCCGGGCCATGGTCACCACCGGCGGCATCGGCTGGTATACCACCGACGGCACGAAGCTGGACAAGAGCGACCTGAAGGGCTATATCCTGCTGGATAACCTGTGCGTGGTGTACGGCGCCAACAACCAGGATGTCACCGCTCCCGTGGTGAACTCCATCCAGCTGGTCAACGACGACGGCACCAAGACCGAGCTGGAAAACGGCGCGACCCTCAGCTCCGGCAATCTTCGCTTCTTCGTTACCTACGACGACAGCGAGGAGACGGATCCCTACGCCACCGGCGTGGAGTCCGCCTACTTCTACTTCGACGGCACCTACCGGGGAACGTATGACCGGGACAACCTGGGCAGCACCTCCGGCCTGATGCACTTCGGCAGCGGTCTGCACTCCATCACCTTCTACCTGAAGGACGGCTACGGCAACGTCACCCGCGAGACCCGGTATTTCACCGTGGCTGCGGAGGAGACGGACGTGCCCGGTGTGTCTCTGGACCTGCGGGGTGAGCCCACTGTGGGCAAGACCTGGGAGCTGGCGCTGAGCAGCAGCGACCCGGCGTCCATCACCTCCCTCAGCGCCAATGTCTCCGTTTCCCGCAGCTATCCCGTCACCGGCGTCACCTTCCCGGAGGGCGTTACCGGTACGTATGACTATGACGCCGCCAAGGGCGTTGTGTCCGTGAGCATCACGGCCATCGACCACGCGGTATACACGCCGGTGCCTGGCTGTTATCGCCGTGGACATCCCCACCTCCGTTGCCGAGGGCAGCAGCGTCAACGTGCAGGTCACCAAGGGATCTTACGGCTGCAAGCAGACGGAGAACCTGGACATCAGCGACCTGAACCAGTACGCCACCGGCTTCACCACCCCCGTGACGAACCGGCCCATTGAGGCCATGTACCGCATCCAGGCGGACACTGCGTGGTGGGCAGCACCGCCTCCGCCGCCGTCACCGTTATCCGGGACGGCAAGCTGCCGCCGGTGTCCATGTGTACGCCAACGACGTGCTGCTGGGCGATACCGACAAGAACGGTCGGATCGACATCTCCAGCCTGACGGCCAGCCAGGGCAGCGTGAACCTGCGGGCTGCCGATGAAGCGGGCAACTGCTCCTATCAGATCACCCTGTTCAGCTATGACGCCGTGGGCGACGAAACCGGCGCTCCCTATAACGTCATCTACAACCTGGCTCCGTCCGCTGACGGCAAGACCATCACCTGGATGAGCAACCCCGCGCACAGCGGTGATCGGGCTGTGGCCCGGCTTTCCGCCAACGCCGACATGACCGGCGCTGTGGAGGTGGAGGGTACCAGCCGCCTGATCTCCTACTCCTCCAGCAAGCAGATCAACCGTGTCAACGGCGTGTCCCTGACGGGCCTTACCGCCGGAAGCACCTACTATTACCGGGTGGGCGACGGCTCCGTCTGGTCCGACGTGCGCAGCTTCACGGTGCCTGCCGCCGAGAAGCAGACCCGGTTCTTCCTGCTGGCGGATATCCAGGAGGAGGCCGCTCTGGAGGGCATGGGCCGCATCGCCGGCTGCCTGGGCGGGCAGTATCCCTTCGGCGTCCAGCTGGGCGACGCAGTGGATAACGTCCGCTACTACAACCAGTGGCAGGATGCCCTGTCCCTGTTCACCTTGGACGGCATCCGCGATACGGATATGATCCACGTCGTCGGCAACCACGAGGCCGACGACAGCGGCAGCGGCGCCATCGCTGCCAGGAGCGTGTTCGGCGTTCCCGCCGCCTGGTACTCCGTGGAGCGGGGCGACGTGTACATCGCCGTGCTGAACCACACCTCCGATAAGGATACCATCCAGCAGTTCACCCAGTGGCTGGTGGAGGACGCGGCCAAGAGCACCTGCACTTGGAAGGTGCTGGTGACCCATGTGCCCGCTTACTACACCAACCCCACCGGCGGCGGTGAGACTTACATGCAGTATCTGCCCGCAGCCTGCGACGCGGCGGGGATCGACTTCTATTTCTCCGGCAATGACCACAGCTATGCCCGCACCGCCCCCATGACCGGCGGTCAGGTGGACGAAAACGGCACGGTGTACTACATCTGCGGCTCCACCGGCGGCAAGTCCTACTCCATCGTGAACAATCCGGACTTCCACTTTGACGTGGCCACGCTGAACTTCGACAGCGTCTATGTGGACGTTACCGCCGACCGCTTCCAGGCCACCGTTACCGCTTATAACGTGGCCACCGACGGCACCAGAACCGTTCTGGACCAGTACACCAGGCGCGCGGTGCCGGTCTGCCAGAACGATGAGCACACCTACCTGTTTGACCTGGACACCAAGGAGCTTTTCTGCGACGTCTGCGGCCACACGGAGAACGCGGTGGACGAGAAGTTCTCCGGCTTTGTCCGGGAGCAGGAGAGCCGCCGTCTGATGTATCTGGTGGCCGGTGTGCCTCTGACCGGCCATATGCACTATGAGGATCGCTTCTACTTTGCCGACGATCAGGGCTATGCCTACGACGGTGCGTACAATGTCTGCGGCGAGACCTGCCTGTTTGAGGGCGGTTTCTTTACCCGCAGCACCACCGCCGACGTGCGGGCAGCCGGCCGTTCCGGTACGAATGTGGACTTCATCCTCTATGGAGACGGTCTGTTCAAGTTCATGGGCACCGGCGAAAACTATCCCCTGTCCCGGGTTTGGAACAGCCCATGGTACAGCTACCGCAACTATGTCAGGAGGCTGTATGTGGACAGCGGCATCACGAATCTGGACCGCTGGTTCGCCTATTCCAGCCGGAACCTGACGGAGGTCACCTTCGCCGAGGGCAGCCGGATCACCCGGATCGACCAGAACGCCTTTGCCCGCTGCTCCAGCCTCCGGACGCTTCGGCTGCCGGAGACCGTGACCTATATCGGTTACGATGCCTTCACGGACTGCACGTCGCTGAGGGAGCTCTATCTGCCGGACGGCGTCAACGCCATTATGCCCAATGCCTTCACCCGGGACACCGCCCTGGTGCTGAGCGTGGGATACGGCAGCTATGCCAAGGATTGGGCTGCGTCCCGCGGCATCGCCTACACGGAGCGTGAGCCGGCCGTGGTGGCTCCGGCGTATGCGGGGAGAACCTGACCTGGAGCCTGACCGGCGACGGCGTCCTTACCCTGGAGGGCACCGGCCCCATGGCCACGTACTATGGCCAGGCCAACATTCCCTGGCACGCCAACCGCGCCCTCATCACCACCGTCAACGTGGGTGCAGGCGTCACCAAGCTGACCACCAACGCATTCTGCGGCTGCACGAACCTGGAGACGGTGAACTTGCCGAAAACAGCCGGCTGCAGATGCTGGGCGGCTCTGTGTTCAAGAGCTGCACCAGTCTGAAGTCCATCACCCTTCCCGAGGACTGACCGCCGTCAGCGGCAACGCCTTCAAGTATTGCCGTGGCCTGCGCTATGTGTCCCTGCCGGACAGCACTCGCTACATCGACGAGCTGGCCTTTACCGGCCTCTCCGGCATTACCTTCAGCGTGGCCAAGGACAGCTACGCCAAAAACTGGGTCGCTGCCCATGGCTTTGCCTATGTGGAGCGTGAAAACGGGTAAGCGATCGGCATGATGCGATCCGGTACAGGCTGCCTGACCGATCATTTTTAAGCATCTAAGCGCAGCTGCAACAGGGGGAAGATTTCGTTCAGAAATCTTCCCCCTGTGCATTCAATTGGACTTTCCGACACGCTCACAAGGCCGCCCCCTCCGTTTTCCGGAGATGGGCGGCCTTGCATATATGCTTCTTTGTCACTTTTTGCGAATGAGCACCCGAGCGTTATTCTCCAGCCGGGCCAGCGCGGTAGCCCCGGCGCGGCGGCGGATGCACTCCGCGGCCTCGCCCATCCGGGGCGGGCGGTACGACGATCCGTGGCAATCGGAGCCCAGAAGATGGATCTCCCCCTCCCGCAGCATTCCGATAGCCCGGCGGCGGGTGCGCCAATCCAGAAAGAAGGGTGCGTTGCACTGGAACAGCACGCCCAGCTGCCGCAGCCGGGGCCACAGCGTCCGGGGCTGCTGGGCCAGATACCGCTCCATGTGAGCCAGCACCACGGTCAGATCGCCCCGCTGGGCCAGGTCCGTCAGCTCCGCCAGGGTCCGGGACGGCCAAGGGGAAAACGGCATCTCCAGCAGGAGCACATCCTGCCCCTCCAGGCACAGGTCATGCAGCCGGTCCACATGCTGATGCCCTGGAAATAGCGGACCTCGGCTCCCAGGAGCACCTGGGGACTGTCTGCCGTCAGTTGGGGCCGCAACCGATTCCAGGCCTCGGCCCGGCGCCGCAAAAACACCTCCGGAGGTTCTCACGGGCGTAGAAGTGCGGCGTGGCGGCCACGGTATCCACTCCTTGGGCCCGGAGCATGTCCAGCATCTCCAGGCTCTCCTGTGTGCTTTTGCTGCCGTCGTCCATGCCCGGCAGGATATGGGAATGAAAATCGATCATTTCTTACTTTTCTTCCGGGGCTTATCCGGGGCGGAGGTCGCTTCCTGGCCATAGCCGTAGTTTTCGCAGCGGCCATAGCGCCCGTAACGCCCGTAGCGGCCATACCGGCCATAGCGTCCGCCGGAGGCGCTGCCGTGGGTCATGACAAAGCCCAGCACCTTGATATGCAGATATTCCAGCTGCCGCAGAGCCGCCGCCAGGTCCTGCCGGTCGCTGTAGTCCTGGCGTACCACGACGATCATGCCCTGGATGAGCTTGGAGATCACCAGACCGTCGGACACGGCATTTACCGGCGGCAGGTCGAAGATGATGAAGTCAAAATTCTGGGACAGGGCGCTGACCACGGAGCTCATGCGATCGGAGCCCAGCAGCTCCGACGGGTTGGGCGGCACGTCGCCGGAGGTGATGACCTTCAGGTTTTCCAGCAGGCCCACATCCTGGATGACGTCCCCCTCCCGGCACAGACCCGCCAGCAGATTGGACAGACCCGGGGCCGGTCGATGGCCAGACGGTGGGCCAGATTGGGCCGCCGCATGTCCGCCTCCACCAGCAGCACCCGCTTTCCGGTTTCCGCGATGGTATAGGCCAGGTTGATGGACGTGGTGCTTTTCCCTTCGCCGCGGGAGGCGCTGGTAATGCCCACCACCCGGCATCTCTGTTCGTCTGGCAGGGCGAAGGTCAGGTTGGTCCGCAGCAGCTTGTATGCCTCGGAGGCAGCGAAGCTCAGTCGGTCGCCCAGCATGGCCCGCTGCTCCTTCAGGGACATAACATCTTCCTCGGGCATGCGTTTTTTTCCGAACATCATTGCGGCTGGCCCTCCTTTCCGGCAGGACGGCTGCCGTAGCCGTATCCATATCCCTCCGTGCGCTGGAGAAGCTCGGGGATCACCGCCAGCACGGGGACCTGGGGATATGCCTGGAGCAGATAATCCTCGCCGCGGATCTGGTTGTCAAGGAGCTCCCGCAGGACCAGCGCCGCACAGCTGAGCAGGAATCCCGCTGCCATGCCCAGGACCGTATAGCGGGGCAGGCTGGGCGCAGCCTTGCCGGAAGGCAGCTGCGCGTAGTCCACCACCCGGACGGAGCTGCCCTCCACCACACTGGAAATGCGGGACGGCAGCACCTGGGCAATGGTATTGGCGATCTTCTGCGCCTCCTGGGGATCCTCACTGGTTACGGTGACCTCGAATACCTCAGTGGAGTTCACGGCCTGGGCCTGGATCATTTTCTGGAGCTCCCGGTCCGTATAAGTCACCCTGGCGGCCGCGCGGACCTGGTCCAGGGTGGTGCGGCTGTTGAGAATGACCACATAGGTGTCCACCAGACTCTGGGCTGCGGACAGCTCGGAGTTGCTGATGGGCTTGCTGGCATCCTGGGTGTTGTTGACGTACAGCAGGGCGCTGGCCTCGTAGGTAGGGGCGATAAGAAACTGTGCCCAGGCGAAGCAGACGGCGCCTGCCGCCACCGTTGCCAGCGCAATGACCCAGGACCGGCGCCACAGGGCACGCAGCAGGGTAATGAGGTCCACCTCGCGGTAGACTTCGCTTTTGTCCATGTATATCTTCCTTCCAATCAAAGCGAAATTGCCAATAAATGGCGAGAAACGACAATGGAATTATAGCATATTACTCTGCATATTTCAACGCTTTCTTCCCGATGAAACGCTTTTTTTGCAGGCAGTTTTCTGCCGCACCCCAGTGTTCCGGAGCCGTCTGCGGCAGGGATTTGATGCGATCACTGCAGCAGGAGAGAACTGAAATCGACTGTGCAGATATAAGAAAACCACCGAGAAAAGCCTGTAACAGACCGATCTCGGTGATTTTTATATTATCTGCCACCCATGGCCGGATGCGCTTACATGCAGAACTGGAATGCGCAGAAGCCTGCGTACAGGACCAGCAGCGCGATGCCCTGCCAGCGGGAGAGCTTGCCCCGGGACAGCGCGGGTACCGTCAGCAGCAGCATCACCAGCAGCATCAGGGGGATATCCACCACCAGGGAAGCATTGTATCCGGCGATGGTTTTTTCCTGGGGCACCTGGAAGGGGGACAGGGTGGTGGACAGGCCGCTGACCAGCACCAGGTTAAACAGGTTCGCCCCCACGATGTTGCCCAGGGACAGGGCGCTGTGGCCCTTTACCAGGGAGGTGATGGCGGTGACCAGCTCCGGCAGGGAGGTGCCCAGGGCCACGAAGGTCAGGGCGATGACGGACTCCGGCACGCCCAACCCCTGGGCGATGAGGGTGCCGTTGTTCACCAGCAGGTTGGCGCCCACGGCGATGAAGGCCGCACCCACCACCAGCAGGAGGATATCCTTGCCCATGGAGGGAGTGCCGTCAATGGCCTCGTCCGCACCGCCGGCCCGGACGGTATCCCGGAAGCTCTGTCGCACGGTAAGCACCATGTACAGAACGAACATGGCCAGAAGGACGATGCCCGCCAGGCGGGTGAAGGCGCCGTTGGTGTAGGCGATGGCGGCGTAGAACGCAGCGGCGACGAAAAAGAAGATCACCGGGGTCCGCAGACTTTTGCGGTCCGCCTCCGAGGGGCGGATGGCGATGGTCAGAGCCGCGATCAGGGCGGTGTTGCAGATGACGGAGCCGATGGCGTTGCCGTAGGCGATCTCGCCGTGACCGCTGACGGCGGAGGTGGCGGATACCATCACCTCCGGCAGGGTGGTGCCGATGGACACCACCGTGGCGCCGATGAGGATCTCCGGCACATGGAAACGGTGGGCCAGGCCCGTGGCGCCGTCCACGAACCAGTCGCCGCCCTTGATGAGCAGCACCAGGCCCACGATGAACAGAAGAATGGGTACGAGCATGATAAGTTCCTCCTTAGCTTAGAAAGCTGCTGATGAATATTTCCAGACCGATAAAGATGAGGATGGCCCCGCCCAGAATCTGGGCCCGGCCGGCAAGTCGGGTGCCGAATCTCCGGCCCAGCACCAGGCCGCCCAGACAGATGCACAGCGTTACCGCCGCGATGATCAGGGAACAGACCAGGGCCATGAGCCAGTCATATTCGGCGATGGTGAAGCCCACGGACAGAGCGTCGATGGATGTGGCTACCCCCTGCACCAACAGAGCGCCCAGGCCCAGCCTGGGTGCGGCACGGTCATCCTCGCCGCCGCGGATGCCCTCCACCAGCATTTTGCCGCCGATGAAGCCCAGCAGAGCCAGGGCGATCCAGGGAATGAGCTTCTCAAAGGCGCGGAAATACTGAACAATGGTGTGGACACAGATCCAGCCTGTCATAGGCATCAGGGCCTGGAACCCCGCAAATACCCCGGCAATGCCCAGCATCCGCCGCCGGGACATGCGGGGCTCGTTGAGTCCGTTGGCCAGAGACACGGAAAACGCATCCATGGCAAGGCCCACGCCCAGCAGCACACTGTTGAAAAAGAACAGGATATCCCACTGCATGATTGCTTCTCCTCTTATCGTGAAAAATCCATGAAAAACCCCAGGCACGGCCTGGGCCATGTCTGGGCTCGAAAGCAGATCAATAGACGAGTCCCCATGCATCCCGCGGCGGTAGCACATGAGTCTCGCAAATTAAAGCAAGCCAGGCCGCGCAGCGGCCAGTATGTTGACGTGCTGCGGACAATCGCCCGCTTGCTACTCCCTCATAGAGTTTTCAGTTCGTTCATGATACCACAGCCCCTGCCGGGAAGTCAATGCTTTTTTCGGAAGAATTTGTTGCCCTGAGCAGGAAAATCGTTTATAATAGGGAACAACGAGCTTTCATACCGGGAGGTGCTGTCATGCAGCGCATCAGCAAGGAAAACTATTACCTGGACATTGCCCAGACGGTTCTGGAGCGGGCCACATGTCTGCGCCGGGTGTACGGGGCCATCATCGTGAAGAATGACGAGATCATCTCCACCGGATACAACGGCGCGCCCCGGGGGCGGCGCAACTGCGTGGATATGGGCTATTGCACCCGGGAGCAGCTGCGGGTGCCCCGGGGGGAGCGGTACGAGCTGTGCCGCAGCGTCCACGCCGAGGCCAATGCCATCATTTCCGCCAGCCGCCGGGATATGGTGGGCGGCACGCTGTATCTGGTGGGCCGCAACGCCCAGACCGGGGAGCTGCTGCCGGACGCCACGTCCTGCCCCATGTGCCGCCGCCACATCATCAACGCGGGCCTGGAGCGGGTGGTGATCCGCCATACGCCCACGGAGTTTCAGGTGGTGGACGTGCAGGACTGGATCGACAGCGAGGACGACGTGCCCCAGGCGTAAGCGGGGCCATACACCGGCGTTCTGCCGGAAAAAATATGGGACGAAAGGGAAAAGAATCATGTTGGACGAGAGAAAAGAGGAGGCCTTCTGTACCATCCTGCGTGAGGAATTGCAGCTGGCCACCGGATGCACCGAGCCCATCGCCGTGGCCTACTGCGCGGCACGGCTGCGCCAGGTGCTGGGGGAGAGGCCCCGGCGCATTCTGGCAGAGGTCAGTGGAAACATCCTGAAAAACGTCAAGTCCGTGGTGGTGCCCAATACCGGGGGCCGCAGGGGCCTGCCGGCGGCTATCGCCGTGGGCGTGGTGGCCGGGGATCCGGAGGCCCGGCTTCAGGTCATTGCCCATGTGACGGAGGAGGACACCGCAGCCATTCAGGCATACCTGGACAGCACGGACATCCGCATCGACTGCCCGCCTACGTCCCGGATGCTGGATATCCGGCTGACAGGCTGGGCGGGGGACCACAAGGCTGTGTCCATGTGGCCAACAACCATACCAACATCATCTACGTGGAGCGGGACGGGGAGATCCTGCTGGAAAAGCCCCACTCCGACTCTGCCGAGGACAATTTGCAGGACAAGAGCGTGCTGAACGTCCGGGATATCCTGACGTTTGCCGAGACAGTGGATGTGTCCCGCATTGAGGAATCCGTGGGCCGGCAGCTCGAATGCAACACCGCCATCGCCTGGGAGGGCCTGCGGGGAGACTGGGGGGCCAATATCGGCTCCACGCTGCTGCTGTCCGGCGGCGACGTGGAGACGGAGGCCCGGGCCTGGGCTGCCGCCGGATCCGATGCCCGGATGAACGGCTGCGAGATGCCGGTGGTCATCTGCTCCGGCTCCGGCAACCAGGGCATCACCGCCTCCGTTCCCGTGTGGCGCTATGGCGTGCAGACGGGCCGGGACCGGGAGACCATCCTGCGGGCCGTGTGCCTGTCGGACCTGATCACCATCCACCAGAAAACCGGCATCGGCCGCCTGTCCGCCTACTGCGGGGCGGTGTCTGCCGGCGTGGGCGCAGGCTGCGGCATTGCGTGGCTTCGGGGCGCGGGATATGAGGGCATCTGCCACACCATCACCAACGCCGCGGCCATGATCTCCGGCTGCATCTGCGACGGGGCCAAGGCCAGCTGCGCCAGCAAGATCGCCATGGGTGTGGAAACCGGCATTCTGGGCTATAACATGTACCTGCGGGGCAACAGCTTCCAGCCCGGCGACGGCATCGTGGGCCGGGACGTGGAGCAGACCATCGCAATGTGGGCATCCTGGCCTCTCAGGGCATGAAGGAGACGGACCGGGTGATCCTGAAGATCATGACGGAGTGACCCGGCCGGGAAAAGAGGAGAACGAGCATGCAGCGGAACTATAAATTCACCATTGCTTACGACGGCACCCGTTTTTTCGGCTGGGAGCGCCAGCCGGGGAGGGACACCATCCAGGGAAAGCTGGAGAGCGTGCTGTCCCGGCTTCAGGGGAGTCCGGTGGAGCTCACCGGCGCGGGACGCACCGACGCCGGAGTCCACGCCCGGGCCATGGTGGCCAACGCCCAGCTGGACGTGGCAGAGTCCCCGGAGGAGATCCGGGACTACATGAACCGCTACCTTCCGACGCCATTGCCGTCCGGGAGGTGAAGGAGGCCGCGCCCCGGTTCCACGCCCGGTATAAGGCCCTGGGCAAAACGTACCGCTATGTATGCTTCGATGGACCGGTGAAGCCGGTGTTCGACCGGAAATACGTCACCCTGCTGGACTATCGCCCGGACGTGGAGCGGATGCAGCAGGCGGCGGCATATTTGCAGGGAGAGCACGACTTTGCCAGCTTCTGCGGCAACCCCCGGATGAAGAAATCCACGGTGCGGCTGGTGGACAGCATCACCGTGGTGCGCCAGCGGGACCGCATCGTGTTCACGTTCCACGGAACCGGCTTTTTGCAGAATATGGTGCGCATCCTGGTGGGCACCCTGTTGGAGGTGGGCCGCGGGGCCCGGCAGCCGGAGGATATGCCCGCCCTGCTGGAGGCCCGGGACCGCCGCCTGGCCGGTCCCACCGCCCCGCCGGAGGGCCTGTGCCTGATGAAGGTGGACTATTGACAGATACAGACTGTATAATGACAACACGAATATACAATCTGTATCAGAAACCGACGACATTCGTGTGGAAAAGGAGCCGTTATGGAAGAATTGCTGCAACAGATCCTGCAGGAGTGCCGCCCGTACACCGGGCAGGGGGCCCTGGCCTCCTATATCCCTGAGCTGGCCCGGCAGGACCCGGACCGCCTGGGCATTGCCGTGTTCCACAAGGACGGAACCCTGGTGGAGGCCGGTGACAGCCGCCGGAGCTTCACCATCCAGAGCGTCATGAAGCCCCTTTCGCTGCTGCTGGCCCTGCAGGACAACGGCCGGGAGACGGTGCGGGCCCATGTGGGGGTGGAGGCCACCGGCAAGCCCTTCGACGCCATCAATGTGGCGGACAACGCCCTGCTGGCCAAGCACCTGAACCCCATGGTCAACGCCGGGGCCATTCTGATGTGCCAGCTGATCGGGGGCGAGACGTATGACCATCGGTTCCAGCGTCTGCTGGACTTCATCCGCCGCCTGGCGGACAATGATGAGATCGCCCTGGACCAGGAGGTCTATCACTCCGAAAAGGCCACCGGCTCCAAAAACCGGGCTCTGGCCTATCTGTTGAAGGCCCATGGCCTGATCCGCGGCGATGTGGAGGAGCTGCTGGACTGCTATTTCCGGGCCTGTTCCATTCGGGTCAGCGCGGCGGATCTGGCCCGCATCGGCTGCGTGCTGGCCTGTCACGGGCAGCTGCCCGGGGAGAGCGCCTGTTCCCGGCGGCCTATGGCCGGTTCGTCAACGCCAACCTCATGACCTGCGGCATGTACGACGGGTCCGGCGACTTTGCCATCCGGGTGGGCGTACCGGCCAAAAGCGGCGTAGGCGGCGGCATTATGGCCGTGGTGCCCGGCCGCATGGGCGTTGGCCTGTTTGGACCGGCTCTGGACGAAAAGGGCAACAGCTTGGCCGGAATCCGGGCACTGGAGCTGCTGTCCGCCCGCCTGAGTCTGAGCGTATTTTAGTTTATAAGAAAAAACCGGCAAATCGGATGCAAGCTCTGCGGCAGCGTCCGATCTGCCGGTTTCCTCCCTGAAGGATACAGCCTTTTGGGCAAGCTGTCAGGGGCAGGACCCGCACGGTCCTGCCCCTGTTTTGTTCTATAGCAGCAGCCACGAGGCAAAGCGGAAGTAGATCAGCAGGCTGGTGGCATCCACAATGGTGGAGATGAAGGGGCTGGCCATTACTGCCGGGTCCAGGCCGATCTTCTCCGCCAGCAGCGGCAGGGAGCAGCCCACGCACTTGGCAAACACCACCACGAACAGGATGGTCAGGCACACCACCAGGCACACCGTGGGCGTGACGGCGGCATTGCCCAGCAGCAGCCGGTCCACCAGCTGCATTTTTACGAAGTTGGCTCCGGCCAGGCATACGCCGCACAGCAGCGACACCCGCAGCTCCTTCCACAGCACCCGGAGAATATCGGAAAAGTCCACCTCGTCCAGACTCAGGGCGCGGATCACCGCCACAGAGGCCTGGGTGCCGGAGTTGCCGCCGGTGCCGGACAGCATGGGGATATACGAGTTGAGCACCAGGCACGCGGCCAGGGCGCTTTCATAGTGGTTCAGGATCATGCCCGTGAACGTGGCCGACAGCATCAGGATCATCAGCCACGGCAGCCGGGCCTTCCAGGTGGCAAAAATGCCGGATTTCAGATAGGGCTTGTCCGACGGCAGCATAGCGGCCATCTTCTCGAAGTCCTCCGTGGTCTCCTCCTCGATAACGTCCATGGCGTCGTCCACGGTGACGATGCCCACCAGGCGCTCCTCCTTGTCCACCACAGGCATGGCCAGGAAGTCGTACTTGCTCAGGGCCTGGGCCACGTCCTCTTTATCATCCATGGTGTTCACGGACACCACATTGGGTCCATGATCTCCTTGATCAGGTCGTCCTCCTCCGCCAGCAGCAGATCCCGGACGGACAGCACACCCAGCAGATGCCGGTAGGATCGGTGACATACAGGATGTTGATGGTCTCCAGCTCACCGCCGATGCGGCGGATGCGCTTGAAGGCGTCCTCCACCGTCATGTCCTTTTTCAGGGACAGAAACTCCATGTTCATAATGGACCCGGCGGAGTCCTCAGGGTACTGGAGGATCTCGTTGATGGACTTGCGCATTTCCGGCGTGGCCTTGTCCAGGATGCGGATCACCACGCTGGCGGGCATTTCCTCCACGATGTCCACGGCATCGTCCAGATACAGCTCGTCCAGCACCTCCTTCAGCTCGGTGTTGGAAAAGCCGTTGATGAGCATCTCCTGGCTGTCGGACTCCAGCTCCACGAATATCTCCGCCGCCAGCTCCTTGGGCAGCAGCCGGTACAGCAGAGGCATCTGTTCCCCGCCGGCCTCCTCCAGCAGCAGGGCGATATCCGCAGGCTCCATAGGCAGGAACAGGTCCCGCAATCGGGCGTATTGCTTATTTTTGATAAGCTCCTCGATTTTCTCCAGATATTCGTCCAATTCTTCCTGATGATCGAACATGACCGGTTCCTCCTTCCCTGAATGAATGAAAAAATCCACAACGGCAGAAAAGCCCATTGTGGATGTGCAGAGGGGCCACGCACGCCGCGTGACCTGGCCACCGTAACAAGCTTTAGCATCGCGGGGCGGTGAAACTGCGTTAGATGATACCTTGGTTTCGATATCGCCTGTTCAAACCCTCTCATGGTGTCTCCACCACTCTGCGGCAGCAGTCCGTATCCCTCGCGGTAGCCTTACCTACCGGAGCATATTTTATTCCTTTTTAGATTAAAACATTTTTCTCTGCCTGTCAACCCTTTTTGCCGGAAAATGGAAAAAATCAGGCCCGTTTCCGGACCTGATTTCTATATACAATATGTTACGCCTTCTTGGCGATGTCGCACAGGGCGGTGAAGGCCACGGCGTCGTTGATGGCCATCTCAGAGAGCATCTTGCGGTTGATCTGGATGCTGGCCACCTTCAGACCGTGCATGAAGGTGGAATAGTTCATGCCGTTGAGCTTGCAGGCGGCGGAGATGCGGGTGATCCACAGCTGGCGGAAGTCCCGCTTCTTCAGGCGGCGGCCCACATAGGCGTAGGTCAGGGACTTCATGACCTGCTCGTTGGCCATCTTGAAGTGCTTGGACTTGGCGCCCCAGTAGCCCTTGGCCAGCTTCAGCGTCTTATTTCTTCTTTTACGCGCCATCATAGCGCCTTTAACACGTGCCATTTCTTAATTGCCTCCTATTTCTAACGATATCCGTCTCTTATTTGTAGGGGATCATCTTGCGGATGGTGGCCTCATTGGTGCAGTCGGCGTAGGTGCCGCTGCGCAGGCGACGGCCGCGCTTGGTGTCCTTCTTGGTGAGGATGTGGCTCTTGAAAGCGTGCGCTCTCTTGACCTTGCCGGACTTCGTCAGATTGAAGCGCTTCTTGGCGCCGCTGTGGGTCTTCAGTTTAGGCATAATAGTACTCCTTCCATCTATTCTCCCGTTCCCAGGGGGACGGGAAGAACTCGTGTGTTATTTTCCGGCCTTTTGGGCTTGGGGGACAGGAACATGGACATGAGCCGGCCCTCCATTTTGGCGGATTTATCCATCGTGGCCACGTCGGCGCAAAGCTCCGTGAACTTCTTCAGCAGATCCCGGCCGATATCCGTATGCGCCATCTCGCGGCCGCGGAAGCGGACGGAGACCTTCACCCGGTTGCCGTCAGCCAGGAACTTCTGCGCGTTTTTCAGCTTCGTGTTGAAGTCGCCGACATCGATGCCCGGAGACATGCGAATTTCCTTGATCTCCACCACATGCTGGTTCTTTCTGGCTTCCTTTTCCTTCTTGCTGCGCTCGAACCTGTACTTGCCATAGTTCATGAGCTTGCACACAGGCGGCGTGGCCTGGGGGGAAATCTTCACCAGGTCCAGTCCCTTTTCCTCGGCGATGTGCAGACCCTCCGCAGAGGACACAATGCCCAGCTGTTCGCCGTTTTCGCCGATGAGGCGGATCTCCTTATCCCGGATCTCTTCATTGAGTTCATGCTCTACCTTGCTAATAACCGTCGCACCTCCATTCGATCAATAAAAAACGCGAATGCACCATGCATCCGCGCAACAACACGGCCCCCGGCATGCGGAAACCATGGAAACAATTGCTGTTGACCTCTTTGCCACGGGCGGGAGGTGAGGCGGATGCACCCAGCCTTCTTTGTTTTCTCAAACAGTATACCAGAGACACCGGCGGCTGTCAAGGACTTTTCATGAAATATCGTTGAAATCTGCCCCCCTGCCGTGGTAACATAGGGAGAGAAAATTGCGGAAAGGGGGCGCGCCCTATGGCCCATGCTATGCTGCCGCTTTTGGAGCGGACGCCGGTGATCCCGGCGGTGAAGGAGCCGGAGACCCTGGATCGTGCCTTGTGCCATGACGGGGCGGCGGTGTTCCTGCTGTGCGGCGATATTCTGAACATCGGGGAGCTGGTGGATCGGGTCCACCGGGCCGGGAAGCAGGCGGTGATCCACGCAGACCTGATCGCAGGGCTGGCCCCCAAGGAGATCGCCGTGGACTACCTGCGCCGCTGCGGGGCCGACGGCATCATCTCCACCCGGCCTCACCTGATCCGCCGGGGCCGGGAGCTGGGAATGCTGACGGTGCTGCGGGTGTTTGCCATCGACTCCAAGGCTGTCAGCAACCTGGGGAAGGAGACGGGCATAGGCATGCCGGACCTGATTGAGGTGCTGCCGGGAACCATCTATAAGGTCATCGCCCGGCTGTCCCGGGAGCTGCCGGTGCCCCTGATCGCCGGGGGCCTGCTGGCAGACAAGGCCGACGTGACGGCGGCGCTGTCTGCCGGCGCTGTGTGTTTCCGCCAGCGACCCGGAGCTGTGGGACCTGTGACGGCGGCGTTTCTGGGGCTGGAGGCGGCCCTGTATGCGGTGTTTCTGACCATGGATCTGACCGGGGGCAGCGGCGACCCGGTGAAATACGCCTCCATCGCCGTGTGTCTGGTGTTTTCCGTGCTGTTTGCCTGCCGGGGCGGCAGCCGCCTGATGCCCGCCGCCATGGCTCTGACCCTGGGAGCAGACACGTTTTTGCTGCTGCTGAACGACCATTACGGCGCGGGAGTGGCCCTGTTCTGCGGGGTCCAGGCCCTGTATCTGGTCCGGATCTGCCGGCGGAACGGCGGACGGACCCTGTGGCCTCTGCGGCTGGTGCTGGTGCTGGGAGCCTGGGCGGGCCTGTGGGCCCTGGGGCTTCTGTCGCCGCTGAATCTGCTGGCGGCGGTGTACTTTACGAATTTCCTGCTGAACGCCTGTCAGGCGGTGCCCCTTCACAGTCCGCTGTTTTCCGTGGGACTGTGGCTGTTTCTGCTGTGCGACGTGTGCGTGGGGATCCGCAATCAGCCGGAGCTGTTTCCCGGGTGGCTTGCCGCCTTTGCCCAGGTGGGCATGTGGCTGTTTTACCTGCCGGGTCAGGTGCTTCTGGTGCTGTCCGGCCGAAAGGAGCCAACGAAATGAAGAAATTTCTATCCGTTCTCACCATTCCCCTGACGGCTCTGGCGGTGCTGACGGGGGCCATTGCCCTGCCGCTGCTGGTGCGGCCCTTCTACTGGGCGCAGATTCAGGCCCTGGATATCCCCGCCCGCAGCGGCCTGACGGTGGAACAGCTGAGAGATGCCTTCGGCGACGTGATGGACTACTGCCTGGGCCTGCGGCCGGATTTTGCCGCCGGGGTGCTGCCCTTTTCCCAGGAGGGAGCCAGCCACTTTGCGACGTGCGGGTGCTGTTTCTGCTGGATATCCGGCTGCTGGCGGTATCCCTGGCGGCACTGCTGGCCCTGTACCTGCTGCGGCGGCGAAAGGGGATGGCCCTGTGCCGCTTTGGAGGCCGCGGGCCGGGGTTCTGGGCCGCCTGTGGCCTGGGCGGACTGTTCGTGATCGTCGGGGGTTTGGCGGCTCTGGACTTCGACCGGGCATTTACGGTGTTCCACACCATCTTTTTTCCGGGAAAGGACAACTGGCTGTTTGACCCGATGACGGACCCGGTGATCCTGATTCTGCCGGAGGAATTTTTCCGCAGCTGCGCCCTCCTCATTCTGACGGGCCTGCTGCTGGCCTGCGGGGTCTTGATCGCGGCCGACCTGCGGCGCCGCAGACGATAAATGGGCGTAAAAATGGGCACAAAAAAAGCGCCCTGCGGCGCATCAACTCGTAAAAACGCTTTTTCTGTAAAAAAAAATCACCACGCTTGGCGTGGCCTTCTCCTTGGTAAGCACCGGATTTACCGCTCGCTGGGCTGCCAATCGGTTCCCTCGAAGATCATGTCATCCAGATCGCCCTTCATGAAGATGTTGGTCATGGTATCACGCTCCTTTCTTCGCTTTTTACATATATAGTATACGCCGGCGGGAGCATTTTCACAAGGGTGCAAATGTACATTTTTCATAAAAACGCACGATCACTTTTTGCTATTCTGCACAACAAAAGACTTGCAAACCCCGGGGAACCTATTATATAATAGGGTATCCTGTAAGGAGGCGGCGCGGTTGGACAAGAAACGCAAAAGGAAAAACACGGCCCTGCCGCTGCTGCTGGCGGCGCTGACCCTGGCCGGGGCGGGCCTGTGGTGGGGGAACTACACCCTCTCCACCGAGGAATACACCTTCACCTCCCGGCGGCTGCCGCAGGGGTGGGACGGGGCCCGGATCGTGGTGCTGTCGGATCTCCATGGCCGCCGGTTCGGCCGGGACAACGGCCGCCTTCTGGAGGCGGTGCGGAAGGCCCGGCCCGATATCATTGCGCTGGTGGGCGACCTGGTGGACGAGTGGAGCGGCACGGAATATCTGCGGCCTCTGCTGCGTGGGCTGACGGCTATGGCGCCTACGTATTTCGTCTCCGGCAATCATGAGTGGGCTGCCGGGGCCATGTCGGAGCTGACGCCGCTGCTGAAGGAATGCGGCGTCACCTATCTGAGCAATACCTTTGTAACGCTGGAGCGGAATGGCGGCGCCATCGCCGTGGCGGGCATCGACGACCCCAACGCTTCGCCGACCAGAAAACGCCCCAGGAGGTGGCCCGGGATGTCCGGGACGCCATCGGCGACGGGTTCTGGCTGCTGCTGGCCCACCGGAATACCCATTTTGAAACGGATTACGCCGCCCTGGGGGCGGATCTGACCCTGTCGGGCCACGGCCACGGCGGCCTGTGGCGGCTGCCCTTTACCGACGGCCTGCTGGGCAACGGCGGCGCGCTGCTGCCCTCCTATACCAACGGATTTTACACCTGCCGGGGCGCGGATGTGTTTGTCACCCGGGGCCTGGGCGGCATGGTGCGGATCCTGAACCGCCCGGAGGTGGCGGTGGTGATCCTGCGCCGGAACTGAGGAACGAGCATGAGAGAATTTGACGCGGGACAATTTGATATTGCCGTTATCGGCGCGGGACACGCCGGCATCGAGGCGGCCCTGGCCGCCGCCCGGCTGGGGCTGGACACCGTGTGCCTGACCATCAACCTGGACGCCGTGGGCAACATGCCCTGCAATCCCGCCATCGGCGGCACCGCCAAGGGCCACCTGGTCCGGGAGCTGGACGCCTGGGCGGCGAAATGGCCCGGGCGGCGGATAGGGCCTGCATCCAATACCGGATGC
>ENA-OQEN01000361-OQEN01000361.1-human-gut-metagenome-genome-assembly--contig:-NODE-361-length-19857-cov-2.644754_pt1 | contig 19857 bp, 27 predicted proteins | sample MGYA00242791_ERZ504627 | MGnify/ENA primary metagenome ERZ504627 (study PRJEB26092, sample SAMD00036316) | human gut metagenome | host: Homo sapiens | study: EMG produced TPA metagenomics assembly of... | reverse complement strand
GAAGGACTGATTCTTGTTACCAACGACGGCGAAACAGCCAATCGGCTTATGCACCCGCGATACGGTGCAAACAAAACCTACCGCGTGCTCTGCACAGGTGAACTCAGCCGCAGTGAATGTCGCGCACTCGAACGCGGAATTCAGCTTGACGACGGGCTCACCGCACCTGCGTGTGCGCATACTGCGTTCGCATGATGAAAAACGGAGCTGTTGTTGATGATTCACGAAGGGCGGAACCGACAGGTTCGCCGAATGCTTGCAGCTCTCGGTCATGATACTCTGCGCCTGCAGCGCGTTGGCATAGGTGCTTTAACTCTCAACGGACTCAAGCCCGGGCAGTGGCGTTACATAACACAGGAAGAGCTTGAAATGCTTTTAAAGTAAACCAATTGCAGTATGCTTGCGGTTGAGAACATTTGCGGCCGATGCCGCAGCGGGCAGCTGTCCGTTTGCTGCGCTGTATGCAGTCCGTAAAACTCTCGTTCTCTTTTTTCAACACAAAGTATATGCCTGCGTTCGCCTTTTCTTAAGAGGATTCTGTTTCCGCATCATTTTGGCAAAAATGTGATTTCAGGTCTTTTTGCCGAACTCAAATCATTCAGAATGCTCCGAAATCAGCGTTCTCAGGCATGTTTTTCAGTTCAATTCAATCACTCCTCATCGCTTAATGAAAAATCTTTGCTTAGTATCATGCTTTTGCAGAATTGATAATATATGTTTTTTGTTTGCAGGAAAAAGGATTCGATGAATAATAACGATAAATGGGGGAGGATGAAAGAATGTTCGTTCTGCGATATATTATTTATTCGATTAACGCATCCTTCGCAATCCCCCTAATATTTGGAAAGGACCGGTATTTTGCATGAACACCTTGATAGTTCCGCTGGTCGGACTTGCTGTTGTATTCGTCGGGCTGGTTGTTCTCATTGCCATTGTTAAGCTTATGGGCGTAATATGCGGATTTGTAACAGGACGGCGTGCCGAAACTTCAGGCTCTGTCTCCTCATCCGGTATTGAAGCCGAAAAAGTTGCAGCCGACGGCAATGCACAGAAGCTTACCGGAGAATCGCGCCGCGAACTTATCGCAGTTATCTCCGCAGCAATTGCTGAAACCATCGGCACGGATGCCGCAGGGCTTCGTATCAAATCCATCAAAAAATCGGTTGAGCCGCACCGCTTTCTCCGAAGCATCATGTTCGGAGCGAACAAAACCGGCTGCATCGCTTTGATGCATTATATACTTGCAGATATTCGAAAGGGGCATTGAACACTATGCATAAATTCATTGTTAATGTAAACGGAACGAGCTATGAAGTTGAAGTTGAGGAAATCGATTCCGCTGCTGCGGGCGAGACAGCATCCGCTCCCAAAAAAGCCGCACCTAAAGCCGCACAGCTGAACGGCAGCGAAAAAACCATCACCGCGCCCATGCCGGGCAGCATTCTTGCCGTTAACGTCAAACCCGGCGACAGTTTCCGCAGCGGACAGGTTCTGCTTATCCTCGAAGCTATGAAAATGGAAAACGAAATCATGGCTCCCTGCGACGGCAAAGTTGTCTCTGTTTCCGTGCAGAGCGGCACATCCGTAAACTCCGGCGATGTTCTCATCGCATACGTTTGACATTAAGCCGTCACATTCGAAAAGGCGGTGTGAATCATGCAATCCATCATAAAGGTTTTTACCGATTTTGCGCTTGAAACGGGTTTTGCTGCTTTCTTCACCCAACCGGGTGCCTGGAAATACGCTGTTATGATCGTTGTTGCCTGTTTCCTGCTCTATCTTGCAATCGTTAAAAAGTTCGAGCCTTTGCTGCTGCTTCCCATTGCATTCGGAATGCTCTTAACAAACCTTCCCGGTGCAGGACTGTATAATGCCGAAATATTTTCCGGCGGACATGTCAACTGGCAAATGCTCACACAAAAAGGCGGGTTAATCGACTACCTCTATCTCGGAGTCAAGCTCGGCATTTACCCGTCGCTCATCTTCCTCGGCGTCGGTGCAATGACGGATTTCGGTCCGTTGATCGCAAATCCCAAGAGTCTGCTCCTCGGTGCGGCAGCTCAGCTCGGCATATTTGTCGCTTACCTCGGCGCAAGGCTGATTTTCGGTTTTGATGATAACCTTGCGGCTCCATCGGCATCATCGGCGGTGCGGACGGTCTACTGCAATTTTTGTAACATCCCGTCTTGCTCCGGATAAGCTCGGGCCGATTGCCATTGCGGCTTACTCTTACATGGCACTCGTTCCCGTTATTCAGCCTCCGTTCATGAAACTGCTGACAACCCGCAAGGAACGCTCCATCGTAATGGAACAGCTTCGCCCGGTCAGCAAAACCGAACGCATTGTGTTCCCGATCGTTGTCACCATCGCGGTTGCGCTCCTTGTTCCGTCCGCAGCTTCCCTCGTCGGTATGCTGATGCTCGGCAACCTTCTGCGCGAATGCGGCGTCACGGAAAGACTTTCCAAGACCGCACAGAACGAACTTTGCAACATTGTCACGATTTTTCTCGGCACAAGTGTCGGAGCGACAGCAACGGCCACTGCCTTCCTGTCGTTTGAAACTCTCGGCATCCTTGCAATGGGCATCTGCGCATTCATATTCGGAACTATCGGCGGCATTCTGCTTGCAAAGCTCATGAACTTCCTCTCCGGCGGGAAAATCAATCCGCTTATCGGTTCGGCAGGTGTTTCCGCAGTCCCGATGGCGGCACGAGTTTCGCAGGTTGTAGGGCAAAAAGAGAATCCCGGCAATTTCCTGCTTATGCACGCAATGGGTCCTAACGTTGCGGGTGTAATCGGCTCTGCAATTGCTGCCGGCGTATTTCTTTCCCTGTTCGGCTGATATTATTGATTTTTCGCGCCCCGCCGTGCGGTTCGGCTTAAGGCTCTGCACCGAATGGAATTGGGGCACATGATTTAATGAGGTTAAAGAAAATGTCAAAGTTATTCATTACAGATACTATACTGCGCGATGCGCATCAATCCCAAGCCGCAACGAGAATGCGCACGGAAGAGATGCTTCCCGCCTGCGAGATTCTGGACAGCATGGGATACTGGTCTCTTGAATGCTGGGGCGGTGCAACTTTTGATTCCTGCCTCCGTTTTTTGAATGAAGATCCGTGGGAACGTCTCCGAAAGCTCAAAAAAGCACTCCCGCATACACGCCTTCAAATGCTGTTCCGCGGACAGAACATTTTGGGATATAAGCACTATGCGGATGACGTTGTTGAACAATTCTGCCGTAAGGCAATTGAAAACGGAATTGATGTTATTCGAATTTTCGATGCACTCAACGATATTCGTAATTTGGAATCCGCAATTAAATTCACAAAAAAATACGGCGGACACTGTGAACCTGCACTGAGCTACACAATCAGTCCCGTCCATAACGAAGATTATTTCGTTAAACTTGCGAAAGAGCTCGTTCAAATGGGTGCGACTCGATTTGTATCAAGGATATGGCAAACTTGCTTCTGCCGATGCCCGCATACAATCTTGTTAAAAGGCTCAAGGCTGAAATTAACGTTCCGATTCACCTCCACACCCACAACACAACGGCACGGGCGATATGACGCTTCTCATGGCTGCATTTGCAGGTGTTGACATTGTTGACACGGCTCTCTCGCCCCTCGGCAACGGCACAAGCCAACCTGCAACCGAGAGCTTGGTCGCAACGCTCAAAGGAACGGAGTATGATACAGGGCTTGATCTTGAAAAACTCAGTGAAGTCGCAAAACACTTCCGCACCGTCGCCGACAGACTTAAGCGTGACGGCTTCCTTGATCCGAAGGTGCTTTCGGTTGACACAAACACTCTGATTTATCAGGTTCCCGGCGGAATGCTTTCCAACCTTATTTCTCAGCTCAAACAGCAAACGCCGAGGATAAATATTATGATGTCCTTGCGGAAGTTCCTCGTGTACGCAAAGATTTCGGCTATCCGCCGCTCGTCACTCCGACAAGCCAGATCGTCGGCTCGCAGGCCGTTCTGAATGTTCTCGCAGGTGAACGTTATAAAATGTTTACAAAGGAATCCAAAGCGGTTCTGCGCGGAGAATACGGAAGGCTGCCCGGCAAAGTCAACGAAGCTGTTCGTAAAAAGGCCATCGGCAATGATAAAGTCATCACATGCCGACCGGCAGATTTGTTAAAGCCCGAGCTTGACACATACCGCAAAGAGCTTGGCGACCTTGCACAATCCGAAGAAGACGTTCTGAGTTACGCACTCTTCCCTCAGGTTGCCAAAAAGTTCTTTGAAGCAAGACGCGACGGAACCGTCCCCTCCGGTGCGGATAAAACCGTCTCCCCTGCCCCGGCATCCGCAAAGCCGGCTGCTTCATCCGCTTCAAGGCCCACACAACGTGAAGTTCTTGTTGTTGAAGATTTGACCGAGGACACTCCCCTTTAATACTGATTCTGTTCAGAAAGCGTCTGTTCTTTTCTTTTTATACACAGGTACAGGCAAAACCGGCACGAACGAAAGGTTCATGCCGGTTTTGCTGTTTCTGTCCGTTATACAAAATCCCCCTCGGCCCTGCATTGGACTGAGGGGAATTTCTTCCCATTTTGTATGCAGATATATGGATGACTGTCGGATTGCGATTGAACGTTCGCGACGGACATGCTCTTATTCCGCGTTTTCACTGCCGTCGTACAGCGGAAAAGCAACAGTTACGCAAGTCCCTTTTCCGGGAACACTTTCAAGAGTCAACTCCGCATTATGGTAGGCTGCCGCATGTTTCACAATGGACAGGCCGAGTCCCGTCCCACCGGAATCTTTCGAGCGGCTTTTATCAACCCGATAAAAACGTTCAAACACCCGTGACTGCTGCTCCTTGGGAATCCCTATGCCGGTGTCGCGAACCGTAAGCAGAGCCTTGCCTTTTCTTGCATCAACGCCGATATCTACAGCACCTCCCGGAATATTATACTTCACGGCATTTTCACAGAGATTATAGGCAATTTCATATATAAGCCTGTCAACTCCGAAAACGACCGCGCTTTTGCCGTGTACCTTTACGGAAACATTCTTTGCCTCAGCATTGCCGCGGAGAAGCTCCGCCGTTTCCGTTGCCACGTTCAAAAGGTCAACCTCGGTCTTCGGGATTTCCACACCTTCATCAAGGCGTGATAATCTGATTATGTCTTCTATCAGTCAACAAGCCGTGCAGACTCGGTGCGTATGTTCTTAATGAAATGCGGCATATCCTCCGGTTTGACAAGTCCGTTCTCAATAAGCTCCGCGCTGCCCATTATGGATTGAAGCGGCGTCTTCAGCTCATGAGAAACATTCGCCGTGAATTCGCGGCGCATTTTTTCCGTTTCTGCCTGCTCGGTAACATCAAACGCAAGCAGGAGAATTCCCGCAAGATTTTCGCCGGACTCGACTCTGCTTATGTCGACCTTGTATTCGCGTCCGTGTTTCTGAAGGTTAAACGTTTCATTGCTGCCTGCAAATGCATTCATTATCCGACTGTTGAACTCCGGATTGCGGTCAACGGTCAGAAAATCGCTGCCGATACAAGAATTATCGACCTCAAAAAGCTGTCTCGCAGCAGAATTGATTCCAAGCACACAGCCGTTAACATCCAGCATTACAAGTGCCTCGTTCATACTTTCGGTAATCTGCTGCAGCTCATCATTCTTTCGCTGAAGTTCCCGAATCTGACGCTCGATTTTTTTATGTTGAACATCAATCCGTGTCAGCAGGGCGATATTTCGGGATACGTTTCGTTGTTCTCAAGCGGAATATCAAGATTAAGCTCATTCAGCGGAGTAACAATACGTTTCGCCATTCTGTGTGCCAGCACGGCGGACAGAATAACCGCAATCACCGCAACAAAAATCATCGGTTGTATCATGCCGAGTACAAGCGCAGGAACGGAAGCGCTTTCCGTTGAAATACGCAGGAATGAACCGTCTTTGAGCATTTTCGCGCAATAAATAGTTTTTTGTGTAAGCGTCGAAGAATATCGACGGCTCATACCGTACCCGCCGTTCATTGCATCACGTATTTCCCGGCGATCAATATGATTCTCCATGGTCTGTGCATCAGACTTGGTATCATAAATAACTTCTCCCGTGCTTGATATCAGCGTGAGTCGAATGCTGCCGCCATCCGGCTTATGCTGCCGTCCGCAACGGTTACGGCTCCGGTGTGGAGCCTTTTTATATATTCTCCGCCCTGTTCTTCAACTGCCGCTGCGGCAATATCAAGTTCTTCACGCAGTTGTTTTTCAATTACCTGCGTGAAATATCCGTACAGCACGCCTATTATGATAACAAAGCTTGCCAACAGAACAAGTGCTGCCGTTGTGATTATTGAACGAAAAATTTTATTTGACATAATTTAGTCCTCCCACTGATTTTATGCGTAAATGCTCAGGTTCATTTCGCATTCTCTGCGTTCGACATTCTGTAGCCCACATTACGAACCGTTTCAATCAGTTTACCGTATGCACCGAGTTTTTGACGAAGTGTCCGAATGTGCATGTCCAGCGTGCGGGTTTCTCCGCAATAATCCATTCCCCAAATCTCGCTGAAAAGCTGTTCGCGGGAAAACGCAATGCCCGGTTTGCTCATAAAAAGCCTCAGCAGTTCATACTCTTTATAGGTCAGCGCAATCCGCTCCCCGTCCACAGCAACCGTATGTTCATCCTCATTAAGCGTGACGCCGGCAGCGCGAAGTACATGACTGCCCGGAGTTTTGCAGCGACGAAGCACGGCCTTGATGCGTGAAACCATTTCCAGCATTCCGAAAGGCTTAACGAGGTAGTCGTCCGCACCCATATCCAGGGTCTTTATTTTGTCATATTCCATGCTTTTTGCAGTCGCCATAATTACCGGAATTTCGCTCAGTTCCGATGAATTCTTCAGCCTGTGCAAAATTTGAACTCCGTCATCCCCCGGCAGCATAATGTCAAGAACAATCAGTTCCGGTTTTTGCTTGTGGATTGCCTCAAAAAGCTCCTTGCCGTCACGAAACCCCTGCGCCGCAAACCCGGTTGAACACAGCGTGTAAACCTCAAGATCGCGAATGCTTGCATCATCTTCAACACAATAAATCATGGTCATTCTTCCTTTCAAATCTCCGGCTTGCCTTTTGTTTCGGCGCGGAACACCCCTCAATTATCAATCAACCGGCGAGAGATTCCGCTGCGTGGCTTTCAAATTCATGCAGCGCCGCCAAAGTCAATCATTCGTTTTGAACATGCACCCCTGTCACGGAGAACATGACCCATTCTGCTATGTTTGTGGCATGGTCGCCGATACGCTCAAAATACTTTGCGATCATCAGCAGATCAAGTGCAAACTCGCCGTCACTCGGATCGGAAGAAATGCGTTCAATCAAATCCTGCTTGACACGATTAAAATAATCGTCAACAATATCATCCTGAGCAATAACTTCTTTTGCAAGTTCGACATCGCGTTTCACAAATGCTTCAATGCTGTTTGTGACCATTTTTGTTGCCGCCTTCGCCATTTTGTCGATATCTCCGCACTCCGCTCCGCTTCTGCCGTTCAAAAAGGCGATTATTTCCGCTATATCCTCGGCCTGATCACCGATGCGCTCCATATCGGTTATCATCTTGAGCGCTGCGGAAATCTGACGAAGATCCCCTGCAACAGGCTGTTGACGCAGCAGCAATTTGAGACAGAGTGTCTCTATATCGCGCTCCATTTTATCAATTTCGGTATCGATCGGTGCAACCCCGCCCGCGATTTTTGCGCTGCCCTCGGCAAGTGCCTTTGCGGAAAGAGTGATCGCTTCCTCACACAATGCTCCCATTTCAATAAGCTCATTATTGAGCTGCCTCAGCTGGCTGTCAAAACTGCTTCTCATCATCCGAACCTCCCGGTAATATAATCTTCGGTACGTTTATCCTGCGGCTTTGAAAAAATCTTTTCCGTATCGTCGCATTCGACTAACTCTCCCAAAAGGAAGAAGGCCGTTTTGTTTGAAATTCGAAGAGCCTGCTGCATGTTGTGAGTGACTATAATAATAGTATACTTGCTTTTAAGCTCCATTGCAAGCTCTTCTATACGTGTTGTTGAAATCGGGTCAAGTGCGCTTGTCGGCTCATCCATTAAAAGTACGTCCGGATCGACCGCAAGCGCACGGGCAATGCAAAGGCGCTGCTGCTGTCCGCCGGAAAGACCGAGTGCGGATTTTTGAGTCTGTCCTTCACTTCATCCCAAATTGCAGCATTTTAAGAGACGTCTCTACAATTTCATCAAGCTTTGCTTTTGAGCGAATCCCGTGCGTCCGCGGGCCGTATGCAATGTTGTCGTATATGCTCATCGGAAACGGATTCGGTTTTTGGAACACCATTCCGATTTGTCTGCGCAGTTCGTTCACATCCGTGCCGGGAGCAAAAATATCTTTTCCGCGGTATTTAACGCTGCCCGTGATTCGAACATCCGGCACAAGATCGTTCATCCTGTTAAGCGTTTTTAAAAAGGTTGATTTACCGCACCCGGAAGGGCCGATAAGCGCCGTAATGCTCCCTTCCGGAACAGAAATGTTAATATCTCTCAGTGCCTGAGTTTTTCCGTACCACAGGCAAAGGTCATTCGTTGTGATTATGTTCATCATGCATTTCTCCTCTTTTCAAAGTGTTTGCCTGCAAGCGTTGCCGCAAGGTTTATTGCAAGCGTCAGTATCATCAGAATGGAAGCAATGGCAAATGCGACATCAAATGCACCTTCCTCTTTTGCATAAAAGTACAGTGCAACCGTCAGAGTTGCGCCCGAGCCGGACATTGCCTCAAAAAACCCGTTCAGAACATGCGCAAACCCGGCAGTGTACAGCAATGCGGCCGATTCTCCCAATATCCTGCCCACCGATAAAATGCAGCCTGTGACTATGCCGTCCACACACCCCGGAAGAACAACCGTGCGAATCACTCGCCATTTGCCCGCTCCGAGTGCAAATGCGCCCTCGCGATAACTGTTTGGAACGGTCTTCAGGCTCTCCTGCGTTGTTCGCATAATCGTCGGCAGATTCATTATCGCAAGGGTCAACGCACCTGCAAACAACGAGGTTTGAAGTCCCATAAATTGGCAGAAAAACAGCATCCCGACAAGTCCGTAAATGATTGACGGAATACCGGAAAGTGCCTCCGCCGCATATTCAATTGCCGAAACAATCTTTTTATTTCGCGCATACTCCGTAAGATATACCGCACTTCCGACTCCAAGCGGCAGAACAATTATCAATGTTGCAAAAACAATATACAGCGAGTTCAGAATATCCGGCAGAATTCCGACTCTGCCCGACAGATAACTCGGTGCCGTTGTCAACAGTTCAAATGACAGATTGGGTAAACCCTTTGCAAGAACATAGACAACAAGAAACAGCGCAAGCGCAAGAGTGATTCCTGTTGCAGCCGTCATCAATGCACGAACCGAATAAATCCACGCTTTCCGCTTTGCGGACATCCCGGATTTTTTCCGAGGAGAACCCGCATTATTCTGATTTTCGGCGGAACTGAAATCAAATTCGTTATCTTTAGATTCTTTCTTCATCGCCGCAGCTCCTTTCATTATAAAGCTCTTTCCGTGTTTCATTTTTTTCTTCAGTTATTATGATAGCCTTTCCGTGTAAAGTTAAAAAGGACGCAATTGTAAAATTCGTGTAAAATCATCATTTTATTCTCTCGCTCGACAAAGTTGTCAGCGGATTGGGTTGACTTTGGAATTTGTTTCCATTATACTGTTTATGTATATCTCATCATTGTCATTTTACGACAGAAGGGAGGTTGATTCAATGAGCGATGAGCACGGCAGCGACTTTGTCGACGAGCTTATGGAATTTCTTCTTAGAAATTATTATTCCATGATGATTAAACGTGTGAAAAGATTTTTTCCAAACAAGTTCGATGCGGAAGATATCGTTACCGAAACCATAATAGTGCTGCTCGAAAACAAAAGTGCCGTTGCAGCGCATGAGGCACCGATTAAGTGGCTGCAAACAACGCTCACCCATCGTGTAAAGCAAAACAGCAGAATCGCCAAGCGAAACAGCGAGATGTTTGTTTCGTTGGAAACATTGGACGAATCCAAGCTGCCCTCCGTGCCGGATACAGCCGATGATTATTGTGAATACAGCGACTTCCCCTTTGAAACAATGCTCGGCATCATAGCCTCTGAATTGAGCGAAAAAGATGCAAAAACATTCAACGATGTGTTCGTTCTCAAACGAGATCGCGAACAAATCGCTGCCGAGTACGGCATTTCCCCCGAAGCACTCCGTCAAAGGGCACGCCGTGTCGAAATGAAAGTGCGTCTTATTGTCTCTAAATTGCTTGGTTAAAATATATTTATTTTTTCAGTGAACAGAACGGGGATTTTTGCCCTATACATAATGAGGGGGAAAATATCTCCAAGTTTTGAAACATGAAAATGAGAGGATTGATGTTATGCAGCGCATCAAACAAACAAAACAGGACTTTATTGTTCTGCTCAGTGAAACAAAAGAAACGCTCGATGAACAGCTTGCTCTGCCCCAAGCGGAACGTGACGCGGCATTGATAGCCGAATGCTTGAAACGCTCGATTACATAAAGGGAGAAGCTAATCTGCCCGAGGGTGCTTTTGCTTTCGATTCATTTCAATTCTTTGCAAGAAATTCCTCTCCTTCAATACTCTGTAAGGAGGGCGCAAAAGAATTTAAACCAAAACTCACCCCGAAGAGGCACACTCCCTCTGTTTCCCGCTTTTTTTGCAAAAAGCTGCCCTTACCGCTGCAATAATGCTTTTGGTTCTGCCATACGCTTTTGACGGCAGTGCAAATGCGGCGGGGTTCACCCCGTGGCGCGCCGTAACGGAGCGCAGCATGGATTATCTCGATATCTGCTACACTGCGGCTGAGGATCCCTGTGAAGATCCTCCCGGCGGTGCTTGGAGCGGCATTATCCCCGATACACGCATTCTTTCCGTTGAGGAATACGCCGCGCTGAACGTTCAAAGCATCAACTGTTCGGATCGCAGCGAGTTCATCGCAAAGTTCGGTGACAGGCTTGTCTGCCCCGATACACCGAGCGGATTCGCATTTGAATGGGCAAAGGCTATATCGATGATATTTCGGCATCGGTCAGCATTCGATTCTCCGGAGCGGAAGGTAAAGTGACGGTATCGCAGCATATCTTCTTTACCGAACCGGAGCCGGATTCCGTCACACGCGCAGTAAGGCTTTCCGGTGAATTCAGTGAACCGTATACTAAGTCGATTTACGGAATTGACTGCACCTTTGCAGAAAGTGAAACTCAGAATGTTGTCTGCTTCAACATCGGCTTTGATTCCTACACTCTGAACGGAGATGTTTCAATCGAAACGATGGAGCAAATCGTACAATCATTGTTAACGGAATGAAAGGATTAATAACAATGAAAAAACTCATCCCCCTATTTCTTGCAGCGATTCTGTTGCTTTGCAATATCTTTGCAGGCAATGCTTTGGCGGCAAATGAAACAGCCACCGAAACCCGGTCGATTCCGACCGGAGTTGCATCCGCAACCCCACACGAAACCGATCTGTTCTTTTTTGACGAAGGCGTTGATCCGCAGGCCGCCGATCTGTTCACACGGCACGACATAACTTTCAGCAGTCACGGTCCAAATGCTGCCCGCGTTACTGTCAACCTTGAAACCGCCGACAATGTCAAAAAACTCGGCTTCACAAAATTGACATTTCAATATTGGAATGGCAGCAGCTGGGTTGAACTGAGCAGTGTACACGACGAGTACATTAACAACTCTGATTATTTTGGTTATTACAAAGTAATCACCAACCTGGTTGCGGGAGACTACTACAGGGTTCGGGTTGAATGCTATGCAAAAAAGAGCCTGCTCTCGGCCGCACAAAAAGTCACCCTGACCACAGCATACATTGTATGCAAGTAACTTGAACAAATATATCGTGGCCGCTTTCAGCAAATGAAAAATGCAGCCTGCGCGCACCTTCCCGCAATTGCTGAGTTAACGTTGTTTCGGAAAAGGACACAGGCATAAACCCATTAACGGCTCAACGGATACTCGGCTTATCTCTCGGTATAAACGCCCCTTGAAGAAGACTGTTTCTCCGACAGGTGCGGTTTTATACAATCATATTTTTACCACACAGTGCAGCACCCCGACGGATGAAACCCGTCGGGGTGTTGTGCCTTTGTTTCGGTTTTCAGGATTCGGCTTTTCCGCGCTTAAGGAAGAAGTTCAACGCCGCATTTATCATCATTATGAAAAGGAACAGCACAAGCGCAATTGAAAACAGTGCCTGCCGCTGCAAGCCCTCGGTGCATAGGACATTCCGCTTGCAATGCCGGTCGTAAGGAAGCGTACGCTTTGAAAAAGGGAAGGCATGTTTGCGACATTGCCCGCAACCATCATAACAGCCATTGCTTCGCCTATCGCACGCCCGATGCCGAGCACAACCGCAGCAGCGATACCGCTTTTTGCTGCCGGAACGGAAACGCGGAACCATGTTTCCTCCGCCGTTGCACCGAGAGCAAGAGAGGCATCCTCATACTCCTTCGGAACGGCTTCAAGAGCAGTCATGGACACTTTTATGATTGAGGGCAGAATCATAATCGCAAGTACGATTATTGCGGCCAAGAGGCCGGAACCGTCTGCAAGGTTGAACGCATTGCGAATGCCCGGAACAAGCACCAACATACCCACAAGGCCGTACACAACCGACGGAATGCCTGCAAGCAGACTGACAGCGGACTCCGCAACGGCGCGGAGTTTGGGTTTTGCAGCTTTTGCAAGATAAACAGAGGCAAGAAAGCCGATCGGCACGCCGAGTATGATTGCACCTGCCGTGCCGTATATGCTCGTTAAGATAAACGGCAGTATGCCAAAGGCAGGAGTCGCTGCGGTGGGTTCCCATTTTTGCCGAACAGGAAATTGACAAGCCCGATTTGTCGAATGGCCGGGATACCGGAAACAATGAGATATATCGATATCAGAAGCACACATGCAACCGTCACAAGCCCGAGTATCAAAAAGATGCCGTGAACAAAGTTTTCAAATGTTCTTTTTCTTTTTGCGGAACTGTTATCATTTAAGTTTTTCATATTCAGTTCTCCTTCACTTCTGTTTTCATTTGCATCAATCATCGTTTTTTTCTGTGAATCGGAATTCACTTATTGCCGCAGGCGCAGTCCCCGAATCCGAGAAACTGCCGCCTGCGGTTCCAACCGCTGTCAGTTTTATTTTGCGGCAACTGCGCCTGCATTGTTGATGATGGTTACAGCGTCTTCGGAAGTGATGAAGTCAAAGAACGTCTGCGCGGCATCGGAAAGTTTTGCATTCTTTTTGGTTACAAGCATGAACGGGCGCTGAACTTTGTAGCTGCCGTCCTTAACCGTTGTTTCTGTGGGTGCAATGCCGTCAACGGTGAGAGCTTTCACGGTGTCTTTAAGGGCGGACAAGGAGGCATAGCCGATTGCATTTGGGTTTGAAGCTACAGCCGCGATAACATCACCGGTGCTGGTCAGTTCCTGCCTGTATTTACATGCGTCCTTTGTGTCTGTAATGGACTCAAAACCGTCCCTTGTTCCGCTGTTGGGTTCCCTTCCGATAAGGACAATTTCACCGTCCGCACCGCCGAGTTCGCTCCAATTTGTGATTTCGCCCTTGTAAACCTTTGCAAGGGTTTCAATGTCGATGTCGGTAAGGTTATTATCCGGGTGCACGATAATCGCGATACCGTCATAGGCCAGTACCGTTCCGACAAGGCCTTTATCTGTTTCTTCCGTTTTCAGCGCACGGCTCGACAGACCGATATCACACCTTCCTTCCGAAACGGCGGTTATGCCGGAGCCGGAACCGGTGGGATTGTATGTAAACTTTATGTCGTCATTCGCCTGCATAAAAGCCTCGCCCAATGCACCGATAACCTTTGCCATGGAGGTTGAGCCGTCCGTTGCAACGGTGCCGCTCGTTTTGCCCTTGCCGCTGCAGCCGACTGCCGCAAAGCAGCTGATTGCCGTGACTGCTGCAAGAATCTTTACCAAAAGCCTTTTGAATGTTGTGTTTTTCATCTTCATTATCTCCTTTTGAGTTTTATCTTTTTTGTTGTCGTATCTCTTTCCGACGCTTATAATGATAAAGCTCGAATGTAAAGCTGAAAAGACAGGCCATGTAAAGTATGTGTAAATGTTTAAATATATTATTCGTTTGTTAATTAATGCTGATTTGGTCACGAACAGCACGGAATCTGTTCATTGCACGGTTAACAATACCGCAGTCATCCATGCTTGGATTCGTCAAAAGCCGCTGTGCACAATCTCTTGCAGCATTCAAAGTTGAAAGATCCGCCGCCAATGCCGCTGCCGCGAACTCACTGACACCATGCTGCCGCATCCCCATAAGCTCGCCGGGACCACGCGTTTCAAGATCCTTTTCCGCAATCTCAAAGCCGTCATTGGTCTGCACCATCAGCTTGAGACGGGCATTTGCACTTTTTGACTCCGCAGAAGGCAAAAGAAAGCAGAAGCTTTCCCTTTCGCCGCGCCCGACACGGCCGCGAAGCTGGTGAAGCTGCGCAAGTCCGAAACGATCCGCACTCTCTATGACCATTATGCATGCATTCGGAACATCCACACCGACTTCAATAACCGTTGTTGAAACAAGCAGTTTGATTTCCCCGGTGCGAAAGGACTCCATCACGGAAGTTTTTAGTTTTCCGTTCATCTTGCCATGCAGCAGACCGACAGGAATGCTTAGGTTTTGCGACAGTTCCCGAAAAACACCCTTTGCGGACGGAACCCTGCAAAAAGACAATTCCGATTCATTTTGTTCATCCTGCTCATCGACAAGCGGGCACACAACATACGCCTTAATGCCCGACTCTTTCACACAGTTTTCAATATAGCGATACATCGAAACGCGCTTTTGCAGCGGCACAAGTCGTGTCAAAATCGGCTTTCGTCCCAACGGCATTCCGTTTACTACTGAAATTTCAAGGTCACCGTACAGTATCAGCGAAAGCGTTCGCGGAATCGGGGTTGCACTCATAATAAGAACATCCGGAGATTCAGCTTTTTTATTCAGCAATGCGCGTTGATGCACGCCAAACCTATGTTGCTCGTCCGTCACAACAAGGCCGACGTTATTAAACTCCACATTGCTCTGAATCAAGGCATGTGTGCCTGTTACAGCAATAATCTCACCGTTTTTAATGCCGTTCAGAATGCGAATGCGTTCTTTCTGAGTTGTTTTTCCGGTCAACAGTGCGCATTTATTTCCGAAGTATCGCTGAAGCTGAACATAATGCTGTTCGGCAAGGATTTCTGTCGGCACCATCAAAACGGATTGACGGCCGTTTTTCATCGCAATATACATTGCGTACATTGCAAGCACCGTCTTTCCCGAACCGACGTCCCCCTGAATCAGACGGTTCATTGCGCGGGGAGCGGACATATCGTGTTCCAATTCATCCATTACACTGCACTGTGCGTGAGTCAGTTCAAACGGAAGCATTTCAATGAACTCATTGCGAACGCCGCCTGTTTCAAATGCAATGCCACGTTCTCTGCCGCGCTCCTGTCTAAGCATTTGCAGTACAATCGTAAGCATCAACGCATCTTCAAAAGCAAGCCTGCGCCGCGCCTGTCGAAGCTCTTCCGCATCATGCGGAAAATGCACGGAATGTATTGCATGCTTAAGCGAAATGAGATTGAATTCCGACAGAACGCTGCGCGGCAAGGTCTCCTGCATCATGCCGGTGCCACAGGCATCAAGTGCTGCACGGACAGCATTTCTGACAACACTTTGTGTCAACCCGCGAACAAGAGGATACACAGGAAGCACGCCGGGCAGCGTCTCCGAAAACACTGCGCGCACAAATCTTGCGCCATGCTTTTTGTCCATAAAACCGAGGATGTATCCTCCGGGTTCACGCGGTATGTTTCGCTGCATAAAGCTCTGATTGAACCATACCGCTGTCATATTTCCCGACGAATCGCCGATTGAAACATTTGTTACAACCGTTCCGTTTTTTGCGCGTATCGTTCTTGCCGACCGATGAATTCAACACGAACGGCTGCCGCTTCACCGTCCTCAATATCAGAGATGCATCTTTCACGTGAAAATCCAGATAGCCGCGCGGCATAAATCCAAGCAAATCCCGCAACGAAAAAAGCCCCATGCGAGCGAATTGCTCCGCTCGCGCAGGACCTATTCCTTTTAATGAAGTTATTGCCCTTTCGGACAACTCATCGCTGTGCATTCGATGTTTTTACTCCACTGAAATATAGTAGTAATAAAGCGGCTGACCACCGTGCTGAACGATAAACTCTGAATCCGCGTGTTTTTCGGAAATTCTATCCGCAAGCTCACTCGCTTCATCCTCGGATGTTCCTTCGCCGCAGTACAAGGTTACAACACCTTCACCGCCGTGTTTTTCAAGCATTATCTCAATGAGCTTTTCGGTTACGGCCGGAATAGTTTTGTCAACGCAAACAATGCTTCCGTCAATTATTCCGATTATGTCATTTGCGGAGATAACGTTGCCGTTATAAGTCGTGTCACGCACCGCAACGTTACCGAACCTGACACGACATCTGCGATTGCCTCCGTCATGTTTTGACGGTTGGTTTCTGCATCAGCTTCCGGATCAAATGCAATTACAGCCGAAACACCTTGAACGATCGTTCGTGTCGGAATGACAATAACATTCTTGTCGCTGATTTCGGCCGCCTGCTGCGCGGCAAGAAGAATATTTGGGTTGTTCGGCAAAACAAAAACATTGCGTGCATTGACCTTTTTGATTGCCTGCGCGATCGTGTCAATGCTGGGATTCATTGTTTGTCCGCCCGAAATCAGATTGTCTGTTCCAAGACTCTTGAAGACTTCGTCAATGCCGTCGCCGACGCTTACTGCAACTATGCCGAGCTCTTTCTCACTTGCCTTAAGCTTTGCCGTCAGCTCTCGGTTCTGTTCCCGCATGTTTTCAATTTTCACGCGATCGATTTCACCCAAATCAAGTGCCAGCTGAAGGACTTTTCCGGGAGCATTGGAATGAACATGAACTTTGATGATGTCCTCATCATTCACAACAACAACGGAATCACCGATTTTCATAAGCTTCTCACGAAAATCTTCAATTTGCTTTGCGTTCGCACCTGACTCAATGTGTATTATAAAGAACTCAGTGCAATAGCCGAATTCGATGTCGTTTATATCGCTTATCGGGCATCCTGCACCTCATCTTTGGGTTCAAGGCTCGGCAGGTCACCGAGGTTCTCGCTCAGTTCCTCACCGTCCAAAGCCATTTTGAATCCACGATATATTGTCAGCAGGCCCATACCGCCGGAGTCAACCACACCGGCTTCTTTAAGTACGGGAAGCATATCCGGAGTTTTTTTCAGCGCAGCTTCGCCGCTTTGCAGCATGACATCAATGATTTGATATGCATCTGCACCTTTTGCTGCCGCTTTGTTGACCGCATCGCTCATAAGCCGCGATACCGTCAGCATTGTACCCTCCTTGGGTTTCATAACGGCTTTGTACGCCGCTTCTGTTCCCATGGTGAGCGCATCTGCAAGCAGTCTTGCATCAAGTTCGTTTTTCTTGCCTTTCAGCGCGCGTGAAAATCCTCTGAATATCTGAGAAAGAATAACACCCGAGTTGCCCCTTGCGCCGCGCAGAGCTCCCATTGAAAGCGCCGAAGCCAGTTCTTCAACGGAATCGGATTTAACCTGTCTGATTTCTGCAACGGCACGCTGCATAGTCATCGACATGTTCGTTCCGGTGTCTCCGTCCGGAACGGGAAAAACATTCATTGCATCGATCGCCTGCTTGTTCTTTTCAAGACAAGCCGCACCCGTCAGGAGCATTTCACGGAAAAGCGATCCCTCTATTGTACGTTTAATCAATTTTTATAACCTCCAAGGTGAAAAGCCGAAAAGCTTTATACCCGAACTGCCTCGACGTAGATATTAACATGTTTGACTTTCAGTCCGGTCAGCTCTTCCACGCGGTACTTAACGTTGCTGATAGTGTTGGCAGCAACTGCGGGAAGCGAAACGCCGTACATAAGCGTAACATAAAGGTCAATGTCGATGCTCTGATCCTCAAGAATCGAAACCTTAACGCCGCGTTTAACATTTTCTCCGCCGACGAGCTGAAGCAATGCATCGCCCGCCGTCTTGCTGTTCATTGCAACAATCCCGTAGTTTTCGCCCGCAGCAAAGCCTGCAATGCTTGCGATAAGCTCTTCGTTCATGGTAATCGTACCAAGTTCGTTCTTAATAACAGCAGTCATGGTTTACACCTCCAATAAAATTTGGGAATAATAACATATTAACAGGCACATTTTACAACAAACGGAGCAAAGTTGCAAGCGGAATTGCATGCACAGCCGTCGAATATCGCAACAAATCCCGTGTATTGATGAAAAAAACTTATAATTCGCAGGTTGAGCCGTCTCATTCCCCGCCGTTATCGGCGGAATCCGCTTGGCTTGACGTGTTCGCAGGCAGCTCCATGTCGCCGGTCTGTGAGATTTCATCGTCTTCCCGAATCGGCAGCGGAGGCAGATCCCGAAGCGATGAAAGGCCGAATTTTCTTAAAAAAGCATCAGTTGTTCCGAACTGCATAGGGCGGCCGATGCAGTCCTTCCTGCCGAGCTCAACTATCAGCCCCTGCTTCAGCAGCTGCGTCACCGAATACTCGCAGCGCACCCCGCGCACACTTTCAATATCCGCCCGCGTTACGGGTTGACGATACGCAATAACGCTCAGAGTCTCAAGCAGCGAATCACTCATGGTCCGCTCCTCCGGCGGAGAAAGCAGCTTCACGACCCATTCATTGTATTCGGAATTTGTAACAAATTGAACCGTGTCCTCCGTCATATACGGAATCATCCCTCGTCTGGCTTTTTTCATTTCTTCTGCCATTTGCGAAATGCTTTTCCGTATCTCAGGCGCACTGATATCAAAAACACGCTGCAGTTCGGTGATGCTCACCGGTTCTCCGGAAACATACAGCAATGCTTCAACTATGCCGAAAAAAACACCGATTTTTCCCACATCGCATGTTTCCTCATTTTCGCTGCAATTCGAAATTTTAACAGTTTCCGTGTTCACAAACCAATCCTTTAATTAATTCCCCATGATGATTTCAAACGCATTCTCTTTATCCGGCGCAGTTCAATCCTGCTCATCAATATAATTCACGGTATTGTCATCGGAAAGCAGTTTAACGCCGAATATCGTTATCTCTCCGCAATAGTCCGTCTGTTCGAGTCGGATTTCACCGTTTGAAATCATTTCCAGCAGCGACATGAACGTGACGATTATCTCACTGCGACCGGCACCGTCAGTCAATCGTCCGAATGTTGTTTTTCCGTTTTCGCTCCGCAATACGCCACGAATCCTGCGGGTACAGCCGCGAACCGTGAACTCGTCCTTTTGAACGGTGTGAACATGCTCTCTTTGCTTCTCCTCCCCGCAGCGTCCAAGCACCGAAAGCATGGCGGCAAACAGTCGCTCAACCGTCGTGTCGCGAAGGATTATTTCTTTTGGCGGCAAAGGGAATTCCTCGGGCGGTTTGGTTCGCATTCCGTATGCCTCATGCGCAAGCTCGCGCATTGTTTTTGCCGCTTCTTTAAAAGCCTTGTATTCGCGAAGCTGCCTTATGAGAGCCTCTCCGGGATCCTCCTCGGTTTCGTCGCCGTCAGTTTCTTTCAGCACGGGCGGGAAAAGCGACCGCGACTTTGCGTAAACAAGCGTTGCGGCAACAGTCAGAAACTCACTCGCCTGCTCCATGTCAAGCTCATCAAGCTCCGTCATATAACTCAGGAACTCGGAAGTGATTTCAGAAACAAAAATGTCCTTTATATCGACTTCCGCT
>ENA-OQEN01000360-OQEN01000360.1-human-gut-metagenome-genome-assembly--contig:-NODE-360-length-19863-cov-2.303709_pt1 | contig 19863 bp, 22 predicted proteins | sample MGYA00242791_ERZ504627 | MGnify/ENA primary metagenome ERZ504627 (study PRJEB26092, sample SAMD00036316) | human gut metagenome | host: Homo sapiens | study: EMG produced TPA metagenomics assembly of... | reverse complement strand
CAGGCGCGCGCATCCACGACGGAACGCTCGCGCACCGTGCGTGCAAGCGCGTCAAGCAGCGCGCCGTATCCCTCGGGGCGCGAGGCGACGAGCGGCACCACAGGAACGCCCAGCCGCCGCGCGATAAGGACGCGTCGATCCGCTTGCCCTGGTTCTCGGCGACGTCCATGAGGTTGAGAGCGAGCAGGCACGGCTGCTCCGGGCACGCCGCAACGAAGTCGGCGAGCATGTAGAGGCTGCGCTCGAGCTGCGACGCGTCGGCCATCACGAGCACGATGTCGGCAGCGCCCGATGCGAGGTAGTCGCGCGTCACCTCCTCTTCGGGCGAGTTGGCCGCGAGCCCGTACGAGCCGGGGAGGTCGACGACCTGGAACGCCGTGCCGCCGCGCTCGAACGTCCCCTCCTTCCGCTCCACAGTCTTGCCGGGCCAGTTACCCACGTGCTGGCGCGCCCCCGTGAGCCCGTTGAAGAGCGTCGACTTGCCCGAGTTGGGCTGGCCGAGCAGCGCGACCGTGACGCCGCCCGCCGTTTTGTGCGCAGCGGCCGCCTTCGCGCCTCCCGCCGCGGGGCAGGAAGCCGCACATCTCTCGCAGCTCATGCGACCACCTCCACCTCGATGCGCATGCAGTCGCCGCGATCGAGCGCCACGTCGCTGTCGCGCACGTGCACGAGCACGGGCCGGTTCTTGACGTTTTGCAGGACCTCGACGGCGCATCCCTCCGTCAGCCCGATGGCCGTGACGCGCGAGACGAACCGGTCGTCGCCGGATACGGATGCGATACGGGCAGAAAGCCCCGTCGCCACATCGCATAGTCTCATGGAATCGCTCCTTTCCTTAAACGGGCATGACGCCCGCGGCCACCAAAGTAAGCTGGAACGTATGCCCCCTCAACTCCGCGATGTAAGTTCAGCTCCAAATCTCATCAAGTTAGATAAAATAAACTTTTGAGACGAATGGGGCTGGACTGCGCGAACGGGAGATAGCCTATGGGAAACGCATCCTTCACCGATACGGAGAGCAACCGGGGGACGCGCCTGCGCGTCGCCTCCGGCGTCGAGCTCGTCCAAGACGCCGACGGCGTCTACGAGCTGGTGCTGTCGCACCCGGTCGGGAGCGGGTGCATGCGAGGCCGACCCCTGTCGCGCGACCTGTTCGTCGCCAACGTCGACTTCGCGTGCGAGCGGTGCCCCAACGTCCCAGAGGCCCCGTCCGTCCCCCTCCCCGCGTTCTCGCGGGGCAAATGGCTGACGATAAACCTGTGCCACGAGGCCGCTGCGAGGTCGACGTCCCGAGCGGGGGTCTGGCGACGGTCTCGGCCGGTGAGGTGTGCATCAGCTGCTCGCAGGAGCGCCCCGCCGAGTTCCGGTACCCCTCGGGACGCTACCGGGGCGTCGAGGTGTTCGTGAACACGCGTATCGCTCGATCGCCGCTTTTCTCGCTGCTCGATGACGAGGATGCCGTCGAGGCCATCGCGCGACAGGCGGGCAGCGCCGCCGTGCTCAGCGGCGACGGCGAGCTCAACGGGCATATGAGACGCATCGCCGCCCTCGTCGAAGCACCCGACAGGGCTCTGGCCACCTACGAGGTTCTCGGCTTGCTGCTTGGCTCCAACGTCGCGACCTCTCCTGCGCCAGACCCCGCTTCATCCTCACACGCACCCAGATGCGCATCGTTGCCGCCGTGCACGACGAGCTCGAGGCTCTCTCGACTGCGCCCACGACGCCCGCGTGCTAGCGTCGGCGTTCGGTGTGAGCGCGGCGACACTCAACCAGTACTTCTCGCGGGCATACGGGAGCACCGTCGCGGGGTACCTCCGCAAGCGGCGCATGGAGGTCGCCGCCGCCCTGCTTGCCAGGGGAGCGCGCGTCGCCGAAGCCGCCGTGCGCGTCGGCTACGCGAACCCGAGCAAGTTCTCCTCCGCGTTCAAGAGGGAATACGGAACCGCACCGAGCGAATGGAGGCGGCGTCGATTCGGCGAGAGGGAGGGCGTTCACGAAGTCAAGGGGGAGTTCTAGGAACGCTGACGCGCGGCGGCTTGCCGGCGGCATGGTCACCGAGCCGAATCATTTTTGACCCCGGGATGCTCAGTAAGGAGATGGTTCAAATGAAGCAAAATCAAGTTCAGCAAAAAGAAATCCGCCTTGGGACGCATGGGGAGAATTACGGGAGCTTGATGTCAAACCCTGTTTTCTATGTGGTAGGCGCCCTTTTGGCGCTGTCTGTGGTACTGGCGGTGCTGTCATTTACGGTGTTCCATATCGCCGCGCTGGGCGTCCTGTTCTCCGTCGCCGCAGCGGCGCTGCTGGCCCTGCTGGTCTGGATCACATGGATACGGAAACAGTATGCCTTCGGCGGAGGCGGGATGATGGAGCGGGTGCACAAGACCGTCCTCGCGCATCTTAATTTCGACGGCCAGGGCAGCCTCTTAGAGGTGGGCTGCGGCTCCGGGGCGCTGAGCATCCGGGCGGCGCTGACCTGGCCGGATGCTGAGGTCACCGGCATCGACTATTGGGGCGGAAGTAAGACGGAGGTTTGTCATGAACTATACATATTGTGAAAGGCTGATGTGGGTTGCCATCGCTCCTGCCGCATTTCGGTATCTGGCAAGGCAGGAGTTGGGATGGGATATTTCTGCGTTGAAGCAGCTCTCTAAGCAGATTTACCGGCAAATGGTATCCCGTACCCCGGATATTGGCTCCATGATGGAAAACCCGTTGCGGGTCTGCCTGACTGGTGGAATTCTATGGCTGTCTATCTATAAGGCGGCAGAAGAAAAAATGAGTGAAAAGTGCTTTGAGGGCATGGTAAGTGCCAGTATGCGTTCTCCTCTGGTTGTGACCGCCTTCCGGGGCAAAGCCAAGACTGCATTTACATTGAAGGCTCAATATAAGCGAGCAGCGACTGCATCTTTGGCGGATGCAGATAGGAACCCCTTTCAGTGGAATGCCGAGGTCATCTTCGGCCGGGATGCAGAGAATATACGATCCTTTACCACCAGTGCGGTCTGTGTGCCCTGGGCCGACAGGAGGGCCTTCCTCATCTGGTTCCCTATCTATGCGCTCTGGACACGATGTCCGTCGACTGGATGGGTGGGCGGCTCTACCGTACCAAAACGCTGGCTGCCGGCGGTGACTGCTGTGACTTTTATATCTGCAAAAAGGGTTCCCGTTGGGACAAAGAACGGCAGGGAAAATAGAAAAGGAAGATTTGATGACGCTTGCAGAATTTCGCCGGACTTATCCCGCCGCCACCTTCACGGTCAGCAGCGGGAAACTCTTTACCTATCGCTACTATCAAAATCCCCAGGCCAAAGCCACGCTGGTCCTGCTCACGGGCGGCATTGGGCTGTCCGACCTGTTTTATAAGCACTTTGCCCGGTTCGCCAGGGATTTTTCGGTGCTGACCTTTGACTATCAGCTCCAGTTCGGGGACAACGGCGAGTTTGCCGATGCCGTGGCTGAACTACTCCGCCACCTGAAGGAAAAGGTCTGGCTGGTGGGACAGTCCCTGGGCGGCGTAGTGGCCCAGGTCATCGCCTCCCGCCACCCGGAAGTGGTGGAGGGGCTGGTCCTCTCCAACACCTGCTCGCTGTCCGGCAACATGAGCAAGGCCGGGTATCAGGATCTGATGAAGATAATCGAAAGCCAGCGGAAGTTCAAAAAATGGCTTGCCTTCCTGCCGTTTCCGCTCATCAAGCGGATGATGAGATGGGCGGTGATGAAAAAGAAAACCGATGGCTTTACAGCCCAGGAAAAGGCCGCTATGGAGGAACTGTTCGGCGCTATGATGGAACTGCTCACCAAGCCCTATGAACAGCACATGATTGACTTTCTCTGTGACGCAGAGCACTACTATGGCATGACCCGCAATGATTTTGCCCCGTGGGAGGGGCGGGTACTGCTGATTTTGTCCGAGGACGACACCACCTTCACCCCGGCCTGCCGGGAGGACCTGATCGCCCTGATGTCAAGCCCCACGGTGGTCACCGACCTGACCGGCGGTCACCTGGCGCTGCTGGTGCGGCTGGATCAATACGCGGATCTGGTGACGGACTTTATCCACCAACACACATTGGATTATTCATATCTGGATTGCCCATGTGGAGAAAGAGAAAACGAGAGTTCCCACTGAACAGTGTTTCCCGCGTGGATCAGGATATGACAAGCCGCCCAAAAGCCGCTTACAGCGAAAGAAAATGCCAAAAATCGACCTTTATCCTGACAGCAAATAGCCCTATCTATCCATCACCTAATAGCAAAGAAAACCGCCTATCCCACAGACCGATTAGCTCGGCCATAGGGACAGGCGGTTTGAGTTTCTGAATGCTAACGCACTGCGGATTGTATGTCATTCTTTATTCGAGGTTGTTATTCAGAATGACATTCAAGAAAAACTGAATCCTGAGGTATCGGTGCACCGAACATCTTTGCGTTTCGTTCTACGACGAAATCGACGGAGTGGCGCAGAAGCAGGGAGCGCCGCTCAGCGTCGGAGCGATCTCGGTATATCTCGGAGGAGAGGGCGAAGAGTACGAGGCGCACGTTTCCGAAGGCGCGTCGGCAAGGGGCACGTCGATTACCTTTTCCCCTGACTACTACCGCACCTACCTGCAAAGCAGGTTCGGGAGCGTTGAGGACATGAGAAGAGCCTTCTTGGAAGCCGACGGAAGGCATGACATGCCGGATCTCGTCAACCTGCTCAAGAAGGCTCGAAGCTACAAGGGCACGGGGATGGCGGCAGAGCTCTTCTACGAAGGGGTGATCTCGGAAGTCGTCGCGTTCGTCATGCAGCATTCTTCTTTCTGCCCCGACGAGCATCGCAGCATACCCCTGACTCGCGAAGACCGCGAAGCCATCGATTTCATCTGCGGATACATTGCCTCGAACCTTAGAGGGGACCTGTCCTGCTCTCGCCTGGCAAACCGGCTCTACATGGGGAAGACAAAGTTGAAAAACCTCTTCAAAACGGCAACGGGACTGTCGCCATCCCACTACGTCGCGCACGAGCGCATGGAAGAGGCCGCTCGCCTACTTGCCGAAACCGATTTGGCGATAGCGGAAATCGGCGAAAAAGTAGGCTATACCAAGCCGGGTGCATTTACGGAGGCCTTCCGAAGGGACAGGGGCTGCACGCCCACGCAGTTCAGAAAGCAGCGCTAGCATTCAATCCCAGAACGAGAAGAGCGCTCTCGGCTTCGGCCTTCAACCTGACGGCAAGATTCACGTCGCGTGGCGCTTGCTCCACTCGAGGAACTCGCCCCTGAACGTGAAGCGTCCCCCTCTTCCTATCCCTCATCCTCCTCGACGGTAGGGGGTCGTTCCAAGGAAACTCCATCGTAGACCGCGTTCCTGCTCACGCGCGGAAGGATCGCCATCTCCGCCACCGAGTACGTTTTCCAGATTGGTGTGGGACCTTGACGTGAGGGCATCCCGCTGGCTCAACCGCCATGTGTCTACTCTTTTATTAGATATGCCTAACTTTTTGAACTCGGCAGCTGCGGCGAGCGCTTTCGACAAAGGCCCATGGCATGTCCTAGTACAGCGGCGTCCCGTACCCGAGCATCGACGCGCTGCCGACGCGGTAGCTCCTCCTCGCGCAGGAGTCGCTCGTGTTGCCCTCGATGGTGTGGACGGTCGAGCCGTCGCAGGACTCCACGATGCCCACGTGGTCGGCGCCGCCGTCCCCTCCCCAGTCGAAGAACACGATGTCGCCCGGCCGCGGCTCGTACCCCCGGTCGCGCACAGCCCAGCGGATCTGAACCACTGGACCCCGGCCGAGCACGCGGCGAACTTCGGGACCGCGCCGGCCTCGATGTAGCCGCACTCGTTGGCGCACCAGCTCACGAAGCACGCGGACCACTCGACGCGCCCGGAGAACCCGTACCACGACCAGTACGGCCGCCCGCCGACGTTGCCGATCTGCGAGGCGGCCACCTCGACGATGTCCCCGCTGCCGCCGGTCACCCCGTAGAGGACCACTGCCACATCGCGGCGTGGCGGTCGTCGAGGAGCTGCGCGAGCATGTCCCCTGCTCGGCCGTGAAGCCGTAGGACGCCGCCGCCTCGTCCGGGGATCTCGCGGAAAGCGTGACCACGAGCACGCTGAATCTGAATCTACCCCGATTCCGTTTACACCCCTACGCCGCCTTCAGGCGGCGATCGTCCCCGGGCCGGTTGGCCCGCTCGAACTCCTCGGGGCTGAGGTGTCCCGGCGCCGAGCGGGTCCTTGCCCTGTTGTAGAGGCACTCGATGCACTCGAAGATCTCGAGCGCCGCCCGCTCTCGGCTCCCGAAGGTGCGCGCGTGCGCGCACTCGGCCTTGATGACGCCCATGGGCGACTCCGTCGCCGCGTTGTCCCAGGGCGACGATATCGAGCCCATCGACGGCTCGATCCCGGCCTCGCGCATGGTCTTCCCGAGAAGCAGCGAGGCGCACTGCGACCCGTGGTCGCTGTGGTGCACGCATCCCTCTGCTTGAACTCCGCCGTGTACTTCGGCGACGCGTGTCCCATATCTGCCTCCGTTCCCCCGTTCCCGCACATCATGCGGGAACGGAACTCGATGTGTCAACGGAACTGGGCAGATTCAAATTCAGATTCAGAGAGGATCTCAAAGCTGCACGCCTTCCTGCTGCTGGAGACGGGAGAAGCGAAACCGCCGGTGCCCGGGGTTCCGGCGGAAGTTGTCGAGTATGCGCTGAGCACAATGAAGGTTCAACCAGAAAAGAGCGACAGGAGGGTCGTTTCAGAGGATTGGGGTGATATGATGAAGCTGATTGGTAAGTGCATCTCAGGTTTCGTCAAATGGCTCATCAAGGCCGTCTTCAGGTTCATGTAATGCGAAGGGCGCTCAATTTGATTGAGCGCCCTTCGTTGTTCATAGCGTTTCACCCTATCTGATAAGGGAGGCTCCCAGAACGTTTGCCAGCTTCTTGTCCGGGCGCTTGTTGGTCTTCTCGCCCATAAGCACCAAAGCCTGGTTGCAAGCGTCGGCGTCCATATCGCAAACGATTCTGAGCTCGTGCTTTGCTCTGGATGCCGCCGTATAGAACAAGGTTCCAGGCTCAGGCTCGTAGCTGATGGTAGGCTGCTCCCAAAGGGTCTGGTCGACATCCACCAGGATAACCGCACCGGCTTCCATGCCCTTGAACTTCCTCACCGTGTGAACCGGAATCTTCTGGCCCTTCCACCTCTTGGAGTCGTTGTTCCCCGTGAAGCAATCGGACAACTTGGAGCCGTGAATCGTCTTGCAGGTGATGACGACGATATCGCTGACGCCGGCTCCCTTGAGCGCGGCGATCTGCGCGTCAACGAAGGACTCCTGGGGCTTCGCGTCAGGATCCGCGAACAGCAGCGGAGGGCCGCCGAGATTAGAGAGCGTCTTGAGCTTCGGGTCGCTTGCTTCATTCAGGGCGCTGAGGGACGACTTGGCGATGAGCTCGGTATTCCTGCAGTTTACGTAGAGCGTCAGCTTGCAGTCTGCGTCCATCAGGAACCTGGGCATGGTGGAGCCTTGTACGAACTGCCTCTTGTCGTAGAAGAGGTACATCGTGCTTCCGTCCCTGGACTCGACGATGTCGCGCAGCGTCTCGAGAACCATGGCGTCCTCGATGGCCTTGAGGCCGAAGTCTTGCCCCTCGTCGATGACGATGTGGTCGTAAGGGAAAGACTCCGGATGTTCCATGAGTTCCTCGGTCAACGCCGCATAGTTTGGCTCGATGGAGTTGCGCACCTTGCAGGCATATCCGGGAATCGTGTAGACATCGATCTCCGGCACGTCCTTGCACCTTCTGGCGACGTCGTCCTTCAAAAGCGAGTTGAAGCATAGGAAGAGCACCTTGCCCGTGCGGGCAGCCTGCTTCGCTCTCTCGATGGCAATAAGGGTCTTTCCTGTTCCCGCCGCGCCGTTGATCACCGCGGTCTTCTGGTCCTGCAGGAAGTTCAGGACGCGAGCCTGGGAATCGAGCAGCCTCGCGAACACGAAATCGTTGTACTCGTAGTCGATCGAGTTCGTGGGCACGATGTCGAACTCCGGCAGGAGCACCTTCTGCAAGATTTCGCCGGCTTCATCATCGGTGAGCTTGGTGTCCCAGCCGCCGACGCGCATCTTCATGATGCGCGTTATCTGTGCCGTCGGATCCTTGAGGTCAGTTTTGCACAGGGTGATCTCGCGGGATGCCTCTGGAGAGTAATCGATAAAACCGAGCTCATGGGCGCCGAAGGAAGGCAACCAGACCGCATGCGAGAGCTTGCACCTGTCGCGCAGGTCGAGCAGGCCTACGTCCTCAAAGCGGTTGTAGAGCTCCATTTGATGCTGTCGGCCTGCCTGTAGGGGCCGCCATGCCTCCTCATCGAGTTGCCGCTGGCATAGAACCATTCACCATGCTCGCAGCGGATCTTTCCAGCCTTCGCCTCGATGACCAGGATGCCTAGCTTTCGGTTGAACACGACGAAGTCGGCTTCCTTCTGCTCGACGGCGTTTCCGTCTACCACCTCGAGCATCTTGTACGAGTGGATGACGGTGAAGTCATCGGGCAGCTTGCTGAGCGCGTAGTAGATCTCGTCCTCTCGGCTCCATGCGTCATGCTCGGCCGGGCCGAGGCTCGGTATCATCCTTGCAGCCACGGTTACGCCTCCTCGATCAGCTTGTTAGTCACATCTTCAGCGGAACAATCGACAACCGAGAACACGCTCCATCCCGAAGCGTCGCGCCAGGATTCGCCGAACTCATCGGTGAAGTCTGCGGTTGCTTCCTCGTCGAGGAGCATCACCTTGGATTTGCGCCAGACCAGCGTGGCATAAGCGCTCGCGTCGTCGGGACCGAACACCTCAACGTCTTTGTCGGGAGTCTCCGTTCGAGACTTGGAGCAGAGCTTGGCCATGTCCTGGAGCAGGTTTCTCCACTCCTCAGAGGAATCGGAGTAGACCGAGAGCCAAGCGCCTCTGCAAGAGACAGCGCCTCCAAGCTGGCACCGTCTTGGGACAGTCTAAACTCGATGCCTTCGCAATCTTCGGATTCGACGGTTACGGGCTCGTCAACCTGCACTGGTTCAGAGGCAACATCGACGGGAACGGATGAGGCGGAAAGTAGAGCACCCAGGATCCTCTTCGCAGCGCCACGGGAGAGCTTGGCCTGCCTCATCTGGTTGTAGTAGTTGGCGATGCAGCCGTAGCAGCATGTTTCCTCGCCGCAGCCGCAATGGCCGTCGACGACCTTGTAGGCTCTTCGACAAGCTCGGGTACCCTATCGCTGAGCTGGCGCGCATGGCCCGCTCCTCCAGGTACGTCGTCGTAGATGAGCAGGGATATGCCATGCATCTCGTTCTCGTACATGGTCCCGCCAAGCTCCGTCTCCGGAACCTCGAGGATCTTGGCCGCTGCCGTGAACAGCGCCCACATCACGGCCTCCCAGTCCTCGTTGACGTAACTGGGGGCAGCGTCGATATCGAACACGAGCTCGAGAACGTCGCTCACGAAGGACGTTCCAAGGGCGCTGAAGTTCTGGATCTTCGGAGGAAGTCCGCTCTTCTCGCACCAGTGGGTGTGCTTAATGGTCTCCCCACCGACGGCGGCGCCGTTGCAGTAAGCGCAGACCTGGAAGCCATGCGAGGGGCGTTGAGGACGCAGAGCTGTCCGTTGCCGGCGTACCTCTTTCTCACTAATCCGCCTGGGAAGCGGATATCGAAGGAGACCGCCTCGTTGGGCCAGTGCTGGCTGAAGTGGACGGATGCGTAACCCCTCGACCTCGGCTTCCTCAGGCCGACGCCTTCTCGCTCGCCTCGCCCACGAAGCCGTAGGAAGGGATGAGCATCTTCTTCTCAAGCGCGAACTCGTTATGGCATACCGGGCACTCGCCCTTGTCGCTGTAGTTCTCAATCGGCCAGACGAAGGTGCCGCAGTCCGGGCATTTGCCGTATCTGCGGACGCGCAGCTCCTGGCCCTTCGGCTTCTTGACGCCGACGGACTTCCAGAGGGTCTTGCCCGCTACGATCTCGGAGCCGGAGCGTACTCCCTGATGGCCTGGCGCATGCCCCTGGAAAGGGACAGTCTGTTCTCCTCGACGGATTGCTGAACCGCCGGGAGATGGAGCTCGACAAGGTCGGTCGGGAAGCCGTACTTCGGCAAGATTCCGTTCTCGGCGAGGACCGATATCGTCTTCTCCTTCTTGAGGGCGTCTCTGGACTTGAGCAAGTTCGACGCAAGGCGGTCATCGACGCCCATGTTCTGGTCGATGCCCTCCTGGATGCGCTCGAAGTCGGCATGCTTGAGGCTGTGCGCGAGGGGCAGCCTTCCACCGTCCTCGCCGCCGTCCCAATCGATGGAGCCGACGAGCTTGGTGACCCATTTCCATTCCCCGATGCCGAGCTCCTCGGCGACGGAAGGTCCTGGGGGACAACGCGGGCGAGCTGCCTGCTTACGCCCTCAGGCTGGCACGCAAGATAGTTGCGCAGCTCTCGGAGGCCGTTCGGCTCCTCGACGGAAAGGTCCATGAAGTCGTTGTAGTCGTGTGAGTAGTCCTTGCCCAGGCTCTGGCTCGCATGGCGGAAGAACTCGGACATGGCCACGGCGAACACGTGGCGTATTGCGATCGCGTCGTTGTCCAGGTAGCACATCGGCACCCTGGTGTCGCCCGCGATGATCTTCGCCGGGTCGTCGAAATGGGCGATGTCGTGAGGACGCAGGCGCGCGAAGGTGATGGCGTATCCTGGCTTGCCTGCGCGACGGCCGACTCGGCCAGCACGCTGCGTGTAGTTTGCGGTGGTGGGAGGGACGTTCCTCATGAAGATGGCCCTCAGTCTCCGACGTCGACACCGAGCTCGAAGGTGGTGGTGCAGCTGAGGACGTTAACGTCGCCCTTGATGAAGTCGCTCTGGATCTCCCTGGCCTTCTTCGAGGACAGCTGGGCGGTGTGCTCCTGGATGTCCAGCGGAAGCGCCTCCTCCTGGTAGACGGCCTTGTAGAAGCGGTCTTTGTTCCTCGCCTCGGCGAAGGTCATCCTCTCCATCGCGCCGTCGCACTTCGTGGTGGTGCAGACGCCGTGGGTGTCCAGATGCGTCTCGCAGCCGCATGCGTCGCAGCGGAAGATGACATCGTCGTCTGCATGCGGATACATCGTCCAGATGTCCTTGTTGAGCCTGAACTTCTCCTTGACGGTCTCCCTCGGTCCGACGAGAAACTCCTCGCCCTTGAAGAAGCCTCCCAGGTACTGCGTCATGAACACGAAGATATCCTGCAGGATCTTGAGGGAGCTTGCGCGGGAAAGCTCGATTCCGTAGGTCTTCCTCGCGTACTTGCGGACGAAGGCGCTGCGCTTGTTCTCGGTGGTGCTGGTAGACGTTCCGGCGAACTGCACGACGTCCTTCGACTTGGAGGAGCTCTCGCCCCCGAGGATCACGAGGTTTCCGCGCTTCTCGTGGTTGCTCCTGAGGTCGGGCACGCCCTCAGGAACCTCGATGACGTTGCGCTCGCGGAGCAGCTCGAGGCACACCTTGGCGAGCAGGGCGTAGTCGTCTGCGGTAAGCCATGCGATGCCGTCGGCGTGAGCTGGCCGACGCGCTTGGCGATGAGGCCTTGCACTTTGGGATGGGAGAGGCCCTCGTTGAACTCCGTGGCTCGATTCTCACGACGCCGAGGCCCTCTAGGCTGTTGCGGGAGTCCTCTGCGGCAAGCTCGTCGAGGATCCAGGCGGTTGCCTGGCCCTTCTTGTCGGAGCCCAGCAGGCCTGGATATCTCTTGTTTGCCGTGCTGGCGATCCAGTTCACCACCGCGCTCGGCTTGCAGCCGTCCCCGTCGGAGGACCTTGCCTCGACGGCCTCCCTGATGAGCTGGCGGCGGGTGATGTTGCCGTAGGTGCGCTCCATGGCGGGCGCGAAGAACGCGGCGTCCTGGCGCTTGTCGGAGAAGCAGATGACGCTGCCCGCCTGCGCTCCTCCTCGAGGTCCGCGAACCAGTCGTCCTCGTCCGGTTCCTCCTTGTCGAAGGGAGGGATCTCCCTGACCAGGTCGTAGCAGACGACGCTGCCTGCGGCCTCGGGAGAGACCCTCATGGGCTGGATTGCGACGCGGGACTGATATCCGCAATGGCGGCAGCGGGCGGTCTCCTCGTCCGCCTGCTTGCTCTCGGTCTGGTTGAGCGCCACTGGGACGCGGGAAACGTCCACGTGGCCGAAGCGGTGCAACCCTCCGTCAGGCTCGTGGTGGAGGGATCCGCACACCGGGCACAGCCATTGGACCTCCTCGTCCGGGTCGCGCTCGGACTCGTCTGAGAGCACGCGGTAGTAGGTTCTCGGTATGAACTCGTCGTCGGAATCGGTTCCTTCGTGTCGGGGGTTGAGCCACGCCGTCGCGGCCTCCCTTGCGGATTCCTCAACGCCGAGTATGTAGACCTGGCCGCAGTGGCGGCAGACGGAGACCTCGTATACCGGCGTGTCGTTTTCGTCGTCGTATTTCTCGGCGACGGTTTTGTTGGGCGTCAGCCTGCGGGTGTGCAGGTTGAGGAAGATGCCCTCCGGAGCTCGCAGGAAGGAGTGGAAGCGGCTCGTGAGAATGGGCACGTCCTTGGAGCGCTGGGCGGACGAGAGCACCTCCACCATGGCGGTGAGGGTCTCGACTCCCTTGCTATCCCCATCAATCCCTCGATACCGAGCTCATCGATACGCTCGAGGTCGGTGAGGTCGAAGAGGCTCTCGCAGCGCCTTACGAGCTTGCCAGCGGATTCCTCTCCCAAGAGCACCTTGCCCAAGCCCATCAGCGGGCTCTCTGCATCAAGTCTCGCAACGACCGGCGCCGGAGCGCCAGCTGCTTCGAGCACTTCCTTGATTGCGGATTTGCTTGCGGCTTCGGGATCGTAGAGGACCTTCCTCAAGCCGGGCCATGCGGCCAACGGAAGGGCTCCCCAAGGCTCTTCGTCCAAGGCATCCTGTGGCTGGTCCTTCTCGCTCGTCACCACGTCGAAGTCGTCGCCCTCGCTGGCGAACGGCTCACCGAAGAGGTCCTGGGCGAACACTGCGACCTTGGGCATATCTTCCTCGGAGCCGATGGTGGCGGACGTGGCGTAGCAATGAAGCTCAGGCAGCTGGCCCGTCTCGGATTCGATGCGAGCCTTCAGGCGGCGCAGCAGGTACGCGATCTCGGTTCGAGCGCGCCGGAGTAGATATGGGCCTCGTCGATGGCAATGTGCCTCCAGTTAGCGCCGAAGGCCCCTCCGAACAGCGGCGCGTCCTCGGGACGCAGGAGGAGGTACTCGAGCATCGAGTAGTTGGTGAGCAGGATGTTAGGCGGGTTCTTGCGGATCTCCTCGCGAGAGATGATCTCGTTGGGGAGCTTGTCCTGGCCGGGGTTCTCCTCTTTCCACTTCGGAAGCGCCTTCGACTCAGTCTCCTCGGTGTCGCCGGTGTAGCGGCCGAAGGTGATGTCGGTGCCCTCCAGCAGCATGCGGAGCCTCTTGAGTTGGTCATTTGCCAGGGCGTTCATCGGATAGAGGATCATGGCTCGGACGCCAGCGGAATGCCCCTTCTCTTCGAACTCGCTGAGGATGTCGTTGAGGATGGGCAGCAGGAAGCACTCGGTCTTGCCCGAGCCCGTACCGGTGACAACCGCATAGTTACGCCCGGAGGCGGCCTTTCTGATGGCCCTTACCTGATGGACGTAGAGAGGGCGGTGCGGGTCGAAGTTCTCCGGCTTTCCACCTCCCAGGCCCAGCATGCTCTTGCAGAGAACCTTCTCGTTAACCAGTTCCGCAACAGTCTTGTCCTTGCGGTACGGCGGTGCCGCCTCCAGGAACGGGCCCTTGGCAAGGTAGCCGGGTTTCCTGAGGATTTCCTCCAGCTGGCCCTGCAGGTCCGCGTCGGCGAAGTGGATGGTTGTGGCGATGTACTCGCGATAGGAGTCCTCCACTTTGCGCGCTGTCTCGATGGGATTGAATTCTTTGACCTGTGCCATATATGCCTACCTCTTTAGGGTGAACTTGGTTGCGTATTCGCGCTGGACGTCCCCGAGCCAGTCGCTAGGAGACATCTCAACGATTATTGCCTTTTGTGTGTCCAGGAGCCTGACCACGCTCGGCGGGAGCACGAGCTCCGTCGCACCCGCTTCGGCGGACGACTCAGCTACGAGCTTTCCCCCCACTTTCCTCTTGAACTCGAAGCAGACGTCGCAGACGGGCTGGCCGTCGAATCGGAGCACGCGGTTGCCTCTGCGGTCACGAGCAGTTGCCAGCTATTGATGCCGATGCCCTCTGCGCATTCGAGCATGTCGACGTCGGTCCATGCTGGCCTCAGGTATCCCTGGGTTACGTCGTCGCCGTAGATGAGGGAGAGCCTCAGGGACCGATTGGCCGGCGCGGAGTCATCGGCCTGTTGGAAGGAGGCAGGATGCCTGAACAGATTGAACTCGTGCTCTCCTGGCTGTTTGAGCTCTTTGAGGAACAGCGGTTCCAGGCCAAGCATGACGATGGCGGCCCTGCTGTACCTCCATCCGCTCGAGACGATCTTGAAGTTAGCGGCGCTGGGGCCGAGCTCCAGTGCGTCCGCGAGGCAGACGGGGCGCTCCTTGGCTATCCGCTTAAGTGCGTCGGGGATCTTGATGTCGATGGCCGCGAGGGCGAGCTTAGCGTCAGTCTCCTTGCCGCTGTCGCTCGACTTTATGCGGAGGTGCAGGAACTCGTCCTTGAGGAGGGTCTTTGCGGAGTACCTTCCCCAGGCGTTGACGGTTTCAGCTTCTCCCTGGTTTCCGATTACCTCAATCGAAAGAACGGCTTGGAAGCCGTACTCTGCGACCGCGATTCCGAAGTCGAAGTCTATAGCCGTCGGCCTGAAGTCTTGCACGGGAATGACGGCAAACCTGTACCTGAATACAACCTTACCACCTGCAGACTTTTGCCTTGCCTCGATAAGGCACTCCTCGATATGCCAGTCGAACAGGCTCGATTCCTGGGGAACGAGTGCGATCTGCGCCGCAGTCGAATCGCCGTAGTCGTCCGACCACATGACGTGGCGCGGCATCGACACTCTCTGCCCGTCGCAAACGCACATGATGTCGAGGTCGTCGAGTGCGGTGAGGCCGTCGATGGCCTCGATGGTCACAGACGGGAGGCCCCCGTTGGTGCCGAGGCCGCACGGCACGTATCCGTACAGGTCGATTCCTTCGGCGTCTCACCGATGATACGTCTCTTATCGATCTTGCGGAGTAGCGCTCCTGCCACACCGCGACCTCCTCGCCAGTAAGGCTGTTCACACAGATCCGGCCGATCCGGGCTCCACGTCATAGATGAAGATCTGGGTTCCGTCCCAGCCTCCGGAGGTTTCATACTCCGAGACCGCGCTCATGCCCTGGCCGGGCTCGATTCTGTATCCGTCCTTTACGATGTAGGCGATGCGGCGCTTTCTCGTGATTCTCTCGTTGCGTCCGCGAAGGCGATAGAGCCCCTTGGCGTCCTTGATGAACTCGAAGCAGCCAGGCTTGTTCCTGGTGAACGTCTGGTTCAAAGAGCTCGCTTCGACGTATTCGCCGGTTTGGGCGTCCTTCTGCATGAGTTTCAGCTCGACGTCATAGCGAGCCTGCGGTTTGACAGTGATGCTTGCCGCCTCGAGGATGCACTTGCCTAACGCCTGACGCCAAACTCGGAGCTGAGCTCCATCTTGCCGTCGACGTAGTAGTCGATTCTCGACCCGGCGAAGTGCAGGGGGAACTGCTGTCGGGGCCAGCGCATGGACACGATGCCCTCCGCGAGGTCGAGCTGCAGGCTGGCCATGGGAAGGTAGACGAGCCTCTGCTCGGTTGGCCGCCTCTCTCGAGTAGAGCCCGTCAAGCGGGTTCTTGCGGTGACAGAGACCTGCTCCTGATTTTCGCGCAAGGCGTCCATAGCGGCCTCCGGGAGGCCGAAGTTGGAAAGCATCGTGTAGCTGTTTCGCGTCTTCTTCGCATTTTCAACCTGAGCGGCAACGCGCATCGAGGCCTCGAAGAGCGGTGCGATGGTTGAGTCCGGCGCCTTCTCGAGGATGTTGAGAACGGCCTTCTTCGGCGCGAACCTGCTTTCAGGGTTCTTCAGCTCCTTGAGGATGGAGTGGCCGTCCATCTCCCCGCCAAAGCCGTAGTGTCCAGCGGCGATCTCCTTTGCAAGGGGAAGGATGCACTTCTCCCACAGGTTGGACCACGAGTCTGCCGACAGTCCGCCATGCAGAAGCGCGGTGTAGAAGTAGTAGTTGGCTTCCTCGTCGCGGGCGTAGAGGGGCATGCCGCGCCGCTCGATGTGATTGACGAAGGTCTGCTTGAAAAGGCTCTGCACGTTGCTGTCCTGGATGCCTAGATCGCCGAAGAAGTTACCCCACAGGTTTCCGTCGCTGTAGACGTTTCGGGCCCTGTCAGCCACATAGACCGCAAAGGCGTTCCTGAGGTGTCTGTCGATCAGGCTGAGTGCAGCACGGGCTGGTTCGAGTAATGGGCGAAAATTTGCGAGAACGCATCGCTGAGTTCGTCAAGGTCTGTCGAAAACTCCTCGAATGCCTGGTAGACCATAACGTCCTCGAACCTGTCGTCAAGGTCGTCGAAGGCCTCCCTCGCCCTCTTCTCGAAGTCTCTTAGCGCGTCGGAAAACGGCATCGGAGGCAAAACTGTGGGGCCGTCGCCAGGGAAATATGATCGGGATGCGGTTGAGGTTCTGGTTCGCGGTGCATCGGCACGAGGAACACGCGCTTTAGACAGCGTTTTCTCGACCGCGGCTTTGTCGATTTCTCTCTTTTGGAGAACAGCGGCTGCAAGCGCGCCAGGATTGGCGCGATATCTTTCTTGGAGTTTAATAATCGCGTCTGCAGCTTCCCAATCGAAGAGATAGTCGATCTTCTTCTCCGGAAGCTCCAGGAGCTCAGGTAGGGTGTCGAACCCTACGCGTTTTATCACGCGCCTAAGACTCGCGCTACCGAGGTTAAGCTCGGTGACCGGCGTAGTCTTCAGTTTCTCGATGTCGTTCTCTGCGCTCATTGGCGTTCCCAAATGTTGAATTGTGTCTGGATTTCGTTATCCTTTAATTTTACACCCATCTTCAATTGGCACATTCGTCAAGTCGATTAGCGTACTTATCGGAATCAGCGATATAAGCAAATGCACAGAAGCAAAACGGGGTGCAGTTGAAAACCGCACCCCGCAATCGCCAAATAATCGTTAATCAAAGTATCCGGTTACAGTTGGAGTGTGATGGTATGTCTGATTCTCCAGATACCTCTGCTGCACCTCCATGCTCTCTGCGCACGGAGCCATTACGATTCCGTACGTTACTCGCTTTGCCCCAAATCTGAGACGAAGAAGCTCTCTGACGTCGACGAATCAGAGCTCTACAGCTCGCGAGAAACGTGCATTAGTCAAGCGCAACTTAGTGACGGCGTCTGGTCTGGCGAGCCCGGAAACTCGGAATTAACCCCGAACGATCCTGATGTCATAGATACTATGAGTCGGTTCGGCGAATCCAAGGTCAAATACGATAATGGAGTTGTGGACTTCTCTCCGTTCTCCAGGGAGACCGTAAGCATAAATATAACCTCTGACATAGAAACAAATAGGTCGAATGCCTACAAGGCAGTCGCCGACAAATGGAACAAGCAGGCAAAAGATGGACGGACGGATTGGACTCGAAGAGACGTCGCAGATTGGAAGCAATCCGAAAACCTCGAATTCCATGAGTGCAGCGATATGAAAACGTGCCAGTTCGTTCCTGCCGACATCCACCAGGCTTGCAAGCATACTGGCGGTCGATATGAAGCAAAATGCAAAGAAATGCTAGAAGACGGAGGAGGATTCGATGTCTAAGGTTGATAAGACAATATGGGGTAGCAAACTCCAACTGAAGGTTATTTACGACTGCTTCGAGGACGAGGAGATTGCCCCTTCTCAAGAAAAAGCCCTTTCTTCCTTTTTGGGAGACTGCCCCGAGGTCGAGCTATCCCTTGCTTCCCTGAAAAACTACTGCGAGAAGCACTCGGCTGGAAAGATCAAAGCCGACAACATAGACAACGTGTATAAGTACGTTGTGCCTAGGTCGATTTTCGTGATGCGCAAACCAAAGGGTGCCGTCGCTTTGTTGTGTGATTTCAAGTTCGACATCGAACACGGTATTGCCATCGTCTTCAAGGACGGAAGGTTGGAGAGTATTACAACCCAGAATGCGGTTATGTAGCCTTATTGGGACAATTTGTCCCAATAAGGACATTTGCAACTCATATCCGATTAGCGCCAAGCCACTTGCGATTATTCCAAACGAATAATGCCTGACGCTTTCTGCAAACGTGCAGTTGGATGACATCACGTGTTAGCCGCCCGCGCTAACTGCCTCACAGTGAGCGCCGAAACCATTCTCATCTTCGGCGGATTCGCCTTCATTGCGCTCGGTTTCAAATTGATTCGTCTTGGATCAAATTGCGCGGCGACACGTGCTGCCCCACCAACATACGACCTCGATAGGAGAATCATGCCGTTCACCCTTGCGCTCACCACCCTCGGCCTCTTCGGCTCAATTCTCATGTTCGCCGGCGACATGCTGCTCTACTTCACGCCTGGTGTCTACGACATGGACGGTACGCTCAAGCCGTACCTGCACATCATGCGCGATATTCCCGCTGCGCGCGTGCGCGTGGGAGGGGCGCTGGGGCCCGTCGCAGCCTTCCTCTACGTGCTCGGTTTTCTGGCGCTTCCCCTTATGGCGCTCGGCGACCTCGCCTGGCTTGTCTGGCTTGCAGCGGCACTCCTTGCCTTCGCACTCATCTGCGGCGGCGCCTACCACGCGCAGTACGCCTATCTCTCCATCATCGCTAAAGCGAGGCATGAGGACTCTACGAGGAGGTTTCCGCCAACATCATGCTTCTCATGCGCCTGGCAACGACCCCCATGTACGCCGGGTTCATCCTGTTCGCCATCGCCATCGTGCTCGGGCAGACCGTCTTCCCCGTCTGGTTTGTCGTCTTCACGCCCATCGTGACGAGTTTTTTAGGTCTCGTGTGGATGCGCATGCCGCAGCCAGCGCGGTGCATTCTCTTCGGCGGGTGGAGCAACCTCGTGTTCACGATCATGTTCACTGCTATGCTCATCTGCATGCTCGCCTAGTCACCACCGGACCTATACTATATGTAGACCGTCACGATCGTCTGTGGATCGCTTATCGGGGATGGATGCGACCAGCCGCCGCATTCTTTCGAATTCTTGGCGGCAAGTTCTTTCCAATTCGCAAATCACAACACTCCTCTCCTCAAGGTGAGCTACAGTTAACTTGTAATTGTTTACCAAGGCGTACTGTTGTGCGCAGAGAGGAGTTTCGCATGAGTACTCTGGGCTTTCTCAAGGGGACGCACGGCCTGCTTTTGGGCGCGGGCGTACTGATCGGGTCTGTTGGCGCCAAGGTGCTTACGAGCGACGGGGCGAAACGCGTCTACGTCGAAGCCGTCGCGGCTGGCTGCGCGCGAAGCAGGCCTGTGAAGACACCGTCGAACGCGCACGCGCCGAGATGGACGACATCGTCGCCGAAGCCGCGTATCTCAATGAAACCGTCTACAGCGTCGAGGACGAGGAAGACAGCGCGTCGGATACCGCCGCAGAGACCGTCCCCGCTAAGGCGTAGGCGCGCCCGTGCGATACGTCATCGAACACGAGGTGCCGGGGCGGCTGCGCCTTACGTTTGCCGATCACCTTGACGCGTCCGACGCCCTCGCCCTCGAGACCTCGCTCTCTTCGTGGACAGGCGTCGAGCGCGTGCGCTCCTACCCTCGCATTCGCTCGGTCGCCATCTGGTACCGCGACGCCCTTACAAGAACCTCCCTGCTCGATCGGCTGAACGAGCTCAGCCGCGTCCAGCTCGATGCTGCGCGCGCCAGGCGCCACGCGCTCG
>ENA-OQEN01000359-OQEN01000359.1-human-gut-metagenome-genome-assembly--contig:-NODE-359-length-19877-cov-2.370835_pt1 | contig 19877 bp, 21 predicted proteins | sample MGYA00242791_ERZ504627 | MGnify/ENA primary metagenome ERZ504627 (study PRJEB26092, sample SAMD00036316) | human gut metagenome | host: Homo sapiens | study: EMG produced TPA metagenomics assembly of... | reverse complement strand
TACATGCTGGATTCCATTTATGGTGACTGCCATACTTTTTTCAAATTCCATAAATGACTGTAAAATACCTACAAAATCGCCTCTCCACTCTACTTCCGGCTGTGCATCAAAATGTCCGTCCGCAAAGAGCTTCATCGACCTGTCTATATCATCCACATATGAGCCGAGAATACGGATAGACTTTCTCATGCTGTGTGCCAATCTACCGATTTCATCCTCTGAATGGTACTCAAGTGTGCTGTGAAGATTTCCTTCTGTCAGCTCCTTTGCCACATCCTCGATTGCATGTAACGGCTCAAGGATTGTATCAAGCACGATCTTTCCTGTTATCTTTGTCAACCGCCATGCACATGTCAGACAGATAATGATGACTATGAGTCCGACTGCAGCACATACGTATGTACTTACAACTGCCTGAAGGCTTCTTTCGTCAGTCAGCTTGTTGATTTCCTTTGCAAGCTCAACTGTTTTATTTAACTTTGGTGTACACTCATTGATAATCTGATCAACAGCCTCATCCTTCTGTCCGGCTTTAATCTTATCCATGATTGAGTATCCGATATTCGCCCAGTCAGAAAGAGCCTTTGAATATTCATTATACTGATTCTCAGGAACGATACCTGATTTTTTTATTGTTTTTAACTGCACATCAACATCTTCAAGCTTTTCTTTTGCGCCCTGCTCATAGTCGTCATATGTTGATTTGTCAGGATTAAGTGCCATCTCTCTTACATTTCTAGCCGCTGCATTTACATTTATTCTACATGTCTTAACCGCCTGATCGGCAGCATTTACCTTGTTTACATAGTTTAACATATTGAAAAACAACACACCAATGACCGCAATCGAAAGCAGTCCCGAAATAAGCATCATGGTAATAACCATTCTATAGCCATAGTTAATCCTTTCACCCAAATGCATGTTTTCCAATTTCTTTTTCATCGCATCTTTTTTGAAGACATAGTTTGTTATTTCCTCCTATCTTATGATACTTTTTGACCATTTAATTATATTATTATTTATACTCAAGGGCATTTATACTCAAGTCTAAATTCATCAGACAAATTCAGTATAGTACTATTTTTCTAAGGGAGCAATACTATATTCTCAATAATCTTTATGTGAATCTTTCTATTAAATATGTGGTTTTGCACAAAATGGTAGATTTTTTTCGCAATCCCCTTAAAATACATATGATGATTTTTTCTTGTTTTATGTAATGATGTAAGTCCCGGTCGGCAGCCGGGGCTTACAGTTATATATTCAAGAAAAATCAGCTCAGAAGTGAAAATGCAAATACCACAATGCCAAGTATTACAAGCACAATGCCTGTGGCACGGTTTAAGGTTTTTGCGGATGCCTTGTTTGCAAAGACCGCTGCAATTCTCGCCCAAAGGAGTGTAAATGCAATACATAAAAGCAGCACAAACCAGTCCGGTTTTCCACCGATGGCAAAGTGCGAGGCAGCTCCTGTAAAGGCTGTAAATGCATGATAAATACGCTCGTTCCGACTGCAGTCTTAAGCTCATAGCCAAGCACTGATGTGAGGATGAGGAGCATCATCATACCGCCTCCCGCACCTATGAAGCCACAGATAAATCCGATAAGCACGCCGCAGATGATTGACTGGACAGCTCTCTTTTTAGCTGAAACTCCCTGCATGGCCTCCTTTGTTGTCATGACAGGACGGACTATAAACTTGATTCCGAGTAAAAATGTCATAAATACCGAAAAGTTGCCCATTGTTGCTGACGGCACGAGGCTTGATACATAGCTTCCGACAACCGTGAAGCATAAAACCGTGACCATCATTATGAGCCCGTTTTTTACATCAAGGTTCTTGTTCTTTCCATATGTATAGGCTGACACTGCGCTGGCAAGTACATCAGACGACAGGGCTATTCCCACTGCCATATAAGGATCCATTCCCAAAAATGTAATGAGCATAGCTTATTACTGCTGCTGCGCTTAGTCCCGCAAAGCCAGTTCCAAGGCCTGCGCCCATACCGGCAAAAAATGTTACTATTATAGTTATTAATGTGCTCATTTGTGTGATTTCCTCCTGATTATTTCATCCATATTATTCTCAAGCTGTTCCATAACAATCGTCAGCTGCTTTTTCTGCTCCTCATCTATCCCTGCAAACAGATTTGCTGTAAACTGCTGCTGTATACGCCTTCCTCTTTCAATGACAGTCCCGGCCTTTTTTGTACAGACAAGCTCCGTCTTCCTCCTATCATTTTCCACAGGTTTTCTCTCCAGATAGCCTTCATTCACAAGCTTATCAACATTTACAGACACAAGATTTGCCTTGATTTTTCTTATTTCAACTATATCCCTTGCCGTCTTATATTCCGGATTGTTCGCCAGAAACATGAGTATATCAAAGGTGTCTGCGGAAGCTTCAGCTCATGGCACAGTGGTCTGCACTCATCGCTGTAGGTTCGCGAAATCTTCTCTGCAAACTCAAAGTTAAATTTCATATGTGATATTCCTTCTTTTCTTTTCCTATTTTGCTGCTTCGTTATACATTTTTGAATTATTCATTTTTGAACTAATTATATATCTCTCTGTCATTTTGTCAAGCGGTTATCGTAATTTATACCCTGCAATGCTATACTTTTTGAGGCATTTTTTCATTAACTATTATGATATGATTTAACAGTTATATAATACCTTGAAAGTATCCTGCAGTCATGGTATTATATGTAATTGGCGCTTTGTTGCACATTTTAAACACCGGCTAATCTACCGGTGATTTTAATTTTAATAACTAAAGCTTCGTACATATATAATGTAGGAGTTTTAAATTAACAATCATTTACAATAGGAGGAATTATGAGTCAGGAAACAAATTCAGCCCCTGTAACAGAGAACAAGATGGGAACCATGCCTATCGGCAGACTTGTATTTAACATGTCTTTGCCTATGATGATTTCCATGCTCGTACAGGCTCTATACAACATCGTGGACAGTATTTTCGTTGCAAAGCTGTCCGAAAACGCACTCACAGCAGTTTCACTTGCCTTCCCTTTGCAGACACTCATCATGCTGTCGCAACCGGTACCGGTGTAGGTGTAAACGCGCTGCTGTCAAAGTCACTCGGTGCCCATAAATATGATGAAGCCAACAAAATCGGCATCAACGGTGCCGTACTATATGCATTCAGCTACATAATATTTCTGATTCTCGGACTTACAATCGTAAAGCCTTTTTACATGAGTCAGATTGGAAATGCTGATGTCGAAATCATGGATATGGGTGTGAACTACCTGAGTACTGTTATGATTTTTTCATTTGGTATTTTTGCGGAAATCTATTTTGAGAGGGTGCTTACCTCGACAGGAAGAACTATTTTCAGCATGACCTCACAGCTTTGCGGTGCCATCACAAATATCATTCTGGATCCTATCATGATCTTTGGACTGCTTGGCTTCCCTAAGCTCGGTGCTACCGGTGCAGCCGTGGCAACCGTTGTGGGACAGTGCGTAGCCGCCGTTGTTGCCTTTGTCTGCAACCACAAATTCAATCATGAAATCAGCCTGAGCTTCAAGGGCTACAGCCCGGATTTCAAAATCATGGGAACCATTTATGCTATCGGTATTCCGTCAATCATCATGCAGTCTATAGGCTCTATAATGACATATGCCATGAACAGAATACTTATCGGCTTTTCATCGACTGCCGCTGCTGTTTTCGGTGTTTATTTCAAACTGCAGAGCTTCTTCTTTATGCCTGTATTCGGACTGAACAACGGAATCACACCTATCATCGCCTTCAACTACGGTGCACAGAACAGAAAGCGTATGGTTAAGACAATAAAGGTCAGCCTGATAACAGCATTCTGTCTGCTCTTCGTTGGCTTTGCCTGCTTTGAGTTCATACCACATGTGCTTCTTGGAATGTTCAGCGCCTCTGACGATATGCTCAAAATCGGTGTTCCGGCGCTCAGAATAATCGGAGTGCATTTCCTCATCGCATGGTTTTGTATTATCGTCGGCACCGTATTCCAGGCTTTGGGAAAGGCGGTCTTTTCCATGATCGTATCAATCATGCGTCAGCTTGTGGTTTTAATTCCGGCAGCATACATCCTTTCAAAGCTTGGTGGACTTCACGCTGTATGGTGGGCTTTCCCTATAGCAGAGGTGATATCCTTTACTGTTTCGACATTATTCTTAATCAGGATTAACAGAACTATTATCTCAAAGATTCCTGATGGAAGCGATGTGCTATAAGAAATTTTACTTGAGCTTTAAAATAATCAACAATAAAATCCGCTACATTATATCATGTGCGTAATCATATGATATAGTGTAGCGGATTTATTATATTTATGTCATATTTTCACATATTTCTGATTTCTGCACCAGCTTGGTGCAGCTTATGAACCGACTCCATCTTGCGTATTATCTTGCGTATTTTCTTCCTCTATTATACGTATTTTATGTTGCTGGTCACACTGTTCGGTGTGAACAGTAACTATTTTATATAAAAAGTGTAATCTGCAGATTCAAACCTCTTTTAAAAAATGCGATTTTGTGGTAAAATAGCAAAAAAGAAAATGCGATTTTGTGGTAAATCGTTGAAATAAAAAATGCGATTTTGTAGTAAAACATCAAAATAAAAAATGCGATTTTGTAATTTTATTAGGAGAATGTCATGTTTAAGCGAAAAATATATGATAAATTATTGCAATGGAAAAAGGATTCCGATGGTAAAACAGCACTCTTAATCGAAGGAGCCCGTCGTATAGGCAAGTCAACCATCGTAGAGTCATTTGGACGAAATGAATACAAAAGTTATATAATCATTGATTTCTCAATCGTCTCAAAAAATATACGTGAACTGTTTGAGGATATTTCAGATCTGAATTATCTGTTTTTGCAGTTGCAGCTCCAATACAAAGTCGATCTCTATGAGAGAGAGTCTTTGATTATTTTTGACGAAGTACAATTATGCCCCCGCGCAAGACAGGCTATCAAATCACTTGTAAAAGATCACCGATATGATTATATAGAAACCGGTTCTCTGATTTCTATCAAAAAAAACGTACAGGATATACTTATTCCAAGCGAAGAGAGAAAGCTAAACATGTATCCTATGGATTATGAAGAATTTTTATGGGCTTTGAATGATGAAACAACTATCCCCCTAATCCATAAGCTATTCGATTCTCAAAAACCCTTCGGAGAAGAGATTAATCGTAAATTGATGCGTGATTTCCGTCTTTATATGCTTGTCGGGGGAATGCCGCAGGCAGTTGATGAATATATCAAAACCAATAACTTCCGTAAGGTTGATGACGTAAAGCGTGATATTCTGAATCTTTATGAAGATGATTTCAAAAAAATAGATGCCACTGGAAAAATATCTATGCTTTTTGATGCAATTCCTGCGCAGCTAAACAAAAATGCTTCGCGATATCAGGTATCAAGCGTACTGACAAACAATCGCGCCGATAATACACTGGAACTGATTGCAGAGTTAAAAGACTCAAAAACTGTTTTGGTATCATACCATGCAAATGACCCAAGTGCCGGTATGTCAACCAACAAAGACTTAACCCGGTTTAAACTATTTTTATGCGATACCGGGCTGTTTACTACATTGATGTTTAAAGACAAAGATTTCACAGAAAACATAATTTATGAAAAATTGTTAAATGACAAGCTAGGAACTAATCTAGGCTATCTTTACGAAAATGTAGTTGCACAGCTTTTAACGTGTAATGGCAACGAATTATTTTACTATACTTTTTTAATGAAAGTTCACGCCATAATTACGAAATAGATTTTCTTATTGCCAAAAAAAATAAGGTTTGCCCTATTGAAGTAAAATCCAGTGGCTATAAAACCCATAAGTCACTGGATGAATTTTCAATAAAATTTTCAAACCGTATTCTTCAAAAATATCTCGTATATACAAAGGATTTCTCAAAAGACAAAGACATACTCTGTCTGCCTGCTTATATGATTTCGTTTTTGTAAGAAGAATACTTTTTAAATATGATTTTAATACACACACTTATATGGAGGATTAAGACATGAAATTTATATCGTGGAATGTAAATGGACTGCGCGCATGCGTCCAGAAAGGTTTCCTTGATTTTTTTAACAGTATAGATGCGGATTTCTTTTGTATACAGGAGTCCAAGCTACAGGCGGGACAGATTGACCTTGACCTGCCGGGCTATCACCAGTACTGGAATTATGCCGAGAAAAAAGGCTATTCCGGCACAGCCATTTTCGCAAAAAATGAGCCATTATCTGTGTCTTACGGCATAGGCATTGAGGAGCATGATAAGGAAGGACGTGTCATCACACTCGAATATGACAATTTCTATCTCGTAACCTGCTATACACCAAACTCACAGAATGAGCTGAAAAGGCTGCCGTACCGTATGCAGTGAGGATGATTTCAGAGAATATCTTAAAACACTCGATGCCAAAAAGCCTGTCGTACTGTGTGGTGATCTGAACGTCGCACACAATGAAATCGACCTGAAAAATCCAAAACAAACCGCAAGAATGCAGGTTTTTCAGATGAGGAACGTGCTAAAATGACGGAGCTTTTAGGTTCCGGCTTTACCGATACCTTCAGATATTTTTATCCAGATGCCGAGGGTATATATTCCTGGTGGTCATACCGTTTTAAGGCTCGCGAGAAGAACGCAGGCTGGCGTATCGACTACTTTATCACATCAAAGCGCATCAATGATAAGCTGCAAAAGGCAGCAATCCATACCGATGTGCTCGGTTCAGACCACTGCCCTGTTGAGGTTGATATTGAATTTTAAATTTAAGGTTATGTATTTTTACAATCCCTTATGCAACACTTTCTTCTCGAGCTTATCCCCATCCTGTGTATACTCAACAGCATTGTACGCACCGTTTCTGTATGCAAACGTCTCATTGTCATCCTGATAATGCACGAAGCTGCCCTTGCCCGGATATGTCAGTATGCTGATCTTATCCTCTGTAATGTCCTCTGTAGAGCGGATTTCTCCGTCTGCAACAGGAATAATGGCTCCTGCCTTTATGAAGACAGGTACTTTATCAAGTGGTGCATCTGCTAAAATATATCTGCCGCCACTGTATTTTTCGCCTGTGTAGTAATCATACCAGTCGCCGTCAGGCAGATAAACCTCTCTTGCCTCCTTGCCCGGTGCGATCACAGGTGCAACCAGTACAAAGCTTCCGAGCATATATTCATCGGAAATATTTCTCACATGCTTATCTGCAGGATACTCGTATACGAGCGGGCGCACGATAGGTGCTCCTGTCTTTTCACACTCATGTGCCAGATCATAGATATATGGGATAAATCTGTATCTAAGCTTTACTGTCTTTCTGACTGCATCTATCGTAGTCTCGTCAAACTGCCAAGCTCCTGTCTGCGTGTTCCCATCGCTGAATGATTTCTGAAAAACGGCACAAATACTGCTGCCTCATAAAATCTGACAAGAAGCTCCGGTGTAGTATCACTTCCGAAACCGCCTATATCGCTGCCGCACATGGCAAGTCCGCTGACTGACAAATTGCACACCTGCTCGAGTGAAAGTGCTATATGCGCCCAGATGCTGTGATTGTCTCCGGTCCAGCCACCGCAGTATTTCTGGCTTCCGGAATATGCAGCCCTGGTAAGTACAAACGGACGTTTTCCACCATCATTTTTCGCAAGTCCCTCATATGTGGCTTTTGCCATAAAATGTCCGTAAATATTGTGAACCTTTTCATGTGCTCCATACTCAAACTGCACATCATCCGGCAGTGGTCCGTTGAAGCTTGCAGGCTCATTCATATCATTCCATATGCCACTGATACCGTGCTCGAGAAGTATCTTTGTCTTGTCTCCCCACCAGCTTCTGACGCTTTGCTTTGTGAAGTCCGGAAATACCGATGTTCCCGGCCAGACAGCATTTTCATATACACTGCCATCTGTATCATGTGCGAATGCATCCATCTCCATGCCCTCTTTGTACATGAAATAATCCTCATCCTTTTTCACACCCGGGTCAATGATGGATATGAGCTTTACACCCCTGTCAGCAAGCTTCTCTGAAAGGCCCTTTACATCCGGGAATTTCTTGTCATCAAAGGTGAATACCCTGTAGCCGTTCATGTAATCGATATCCATATGTATCACATCGCATGGGATATCAAACTCGCGGAATTTGTCAGCTATATCAAACACCTCATCCTGTGTGTAATAGCCCCAGCGGCTCTGATGGCTGCCGTATATCCATCTCTGATAAAGCGGTGTGGTGCCTGTCAGTGATGTATAAAGTCCCACCACCTCTGCCATATCATTTCCCGGCATAAAATAGTAGTCCAGCTCACCCTTCTCATGCTCGACGAAATAGTAATCTGTGTTTTCATAACCGAAATCAAAGGTTGTCTTGTAGGTATTATCCGCAAAAATTCCATAGCAATATTCATCGCCCAACACGATAAAAAATGGTATGGATTTATACAGTGATTTGAAGCTGTCCACATGTGGCGCAGGATCATCTGTGTTCCAGTTTACATATGAATATCCACGCTTGTTGAGGCATCCCGGCTTATCTCCCAGACCGTAAATAGCATCATCCTTTCCAAGCTTTTTGATGATGGTAACAGAGTCAGTTTTTTCTTCATCTTTTCCGACAGTATGTCCCTCAAGCTCTGCGATGGCAAGATCCTCGTACGGATTCTTCTCACTCTTTTTGCGTGCTGTTTCATAATCTGAAAGCACAAGCTTCCCTTTGTAATAAATATCAAGCTTCTCGTTATCCTTCACATATACAGTAATATTCCTTGCGCTGATGACTGCTTTAACCGCTGCATCGCTTACACCGGCTTCTGCTGCGGTACTCTTGGCATCAGACGTATCCTTGCAGGTCACGTCCGGTGTGGCAGCCTTCGGAATAAAGCCCTCCTCTATTGCAACACTTTCGATGCCGGGTTTTTGTGCAACATGCACCATGTTGTTTTCAAATATGGTAACAAACAGACTGCCGTTCTCGTAGATCAGCTCTGCTGTGTTGTCCTGTATTTTACAGTTCTTATATGAATTTCCCATTGCATAATCCTCCCTTATATCATTATATAGTTTCGAGTTGTTTCTTTGTTGTTACTATAGTACCATTTGTTGGTATGTTGGTCAATAACTACCTCTCTCTTTCCCTCTGCGACAACGGCACCTCATTTTTCATGTAAGTGTCCCACACATTCATGCGATCCTGCTCGTCAAGCTTGCGCAACACCCTTGCCGGCACACCTGCTGCGATACAGTTATCGGGTATATCGCGGTTTACAACTGCACCTGCTGCCACTATGCAGTTCTTTCCGATTGTGACACCGCCACAGATTGTAGCACTCGAGCATATCCAGCTTCCGTCACCAATCCTTATAGGCTTTGCATATTCAAGGTCATGGAAGCCGTCCGGATATTCCTGCGGCAGGCGTTCCTCTGACAAAACGGATGGCAAGGTGTCGCAATAGTGACATTTGCTCCAATCCATACTCCGTCACCTAGCTCAATCGGTGCGCAATCCAGAAATGTACATTTGTAGTTTACAAAGCAGCCCTTGCCAAAGTGGATATTTACACCATACTCACAGTAAAATGGTGCAAAAATGAATGCACCACCATCCTTTGCAGATGGTATCATTTTCTCCAAAATACGCTGCTTACGCTTCTTCATCCAAATCGGTGTGCGGTTGAATTTGTCACACAGCCCCATTCCTCTTTCATGGTAGCCTGCTATGTCTGTGCTGTCTGCATTGTAGAGCTTTCCCGCTCTCATTCTGTCCCAATTGTTCATAGTGTTTCTCCTGATGTTTCTTATAAAATACTTCTGTTTACTATAATAGCATCATCCATTTTTTATTTTTACAATAAAGAAAGTCACCGGTCACACCTAGTATGACCGGTGACTGCCTCAGGCTGTAAGTATCTCTGTCAATACACCATACAGCTCTGTATCAAGCTCCTTTGCCTTGAGCTCTGATAAAATCACTGTTGTTTTCTTTCCCGATGTAATAAGACCGTAGATTTCATCCTTTAGCACAAAGCCTATCTCTGCCTGATTCAGGAAATCAAAGCATCTTTTTCGATTTGATTATCAAGCGCTACTGTGTCTTTCGATATTGCAACGCTTATTTTGCTCGCTGTCGATGCATTTACAGTAACGATAAGCTTTCTGTTTTCTTCATCATATTTATTCTTTGCCCATACCTCTTTACCATCACAGATACCTTTACCTTATCGGCTGCTGCCTCGGTTCTTCTTTCAAAGACAAGCTTATAGGTTCTATTGTCAGGTATTAATGATGTATCTCCATCTGCCGGAGAAATGACAAACATATCTTTATCCGCAGAATATTTCATAGCTGTGGTCACACATCTGCCATCTACATATCCGCAGGATTCATTGTCATCCTCGTAAAGCTCAAACTCACCATCAGCCTCCGGGAATACCCTGACACATAATACATCAGGATTTTTGATAACAGATCTTGCATCAAGCTCATCAGCATCTGCACACACAAGTATGCCTCCAGCCTTCGCAAACACCGGTATGCTGCTCAAATCCCTGTAAACCTCCAGCATTCTTCCACCATCATAGCGCATGCCTGTATAGATATCATACCAGATGCCCTCCGGGAACCATACTTTGGTTTTTGCCACATTAAGTCCCTTAATACGTGGAGTTGTAACAGGTGCTGCCATAAGCTGGCTGCCAAAGAAATACTGATTCTTTACCTCATAAGCCTCTGCATTTTCAGGATACTCATAATACATAGGCTCAATCAGCGGCATATTCTCGGCATAGCTGCGATAGTTCATGGTATACAGATACGGAATCATACAATGCCTCTGTCTGAGCGCTGCCTCCATCGCTTCCTCAGTCTCTTTTTTAAATCGCCACGGCTCCTTGCCGTTAAATTCGCTGCATGAGCTGTGCAGACGCATTATCGGAGAGAATATACCGTATTGTGTCCATCTGGCTGTCAGCTCATCATCCTTGTAGCCAAGCATATGTCCGCCAATATCATGGCTCCACCATCCATATCCGATGTTTGTCGCTGTCGTTGTAAAATACGGTTGAAAATCAAGCGACTCCCATGTAATATGTGTATCTCCCGAAAATCCAATCGGATATCTATGGCTTCCCGGACCTGCATAGCGCGAAAATGTCATTGGACGCTTGCCGTCTCTTTTATTATCGAGATAATGAAATGATTAAAATCCATAGCGGATCCAATCCTTCAACCTTGCAGTTGCTGCCCTGCTGCCAGTCAATCCACCAGAAATCCACACCTTCAGCCTCTCTCGGATGATGAAGATACTTAAAATATGCATCCATAAACTTTGGGCTTGCCGGATCACATACAACCGGGTCCTCATTTTCATAGTCCACGCCCATTTCCTTTGCCATATCAACATACATTTCTTCACAGCCCTGCACACCATCCGCAGGATGTACGTTTAAGGTAGTATGCATTCCTCTGTCATGGAGCTTTCCAAGAAAGCGCTTCGGATCCGGGAAAAGCTTTTTGTTCCAAGTATATCCTGTCCATCCGCTTCCGTATTTAGGGTCCACATCAACCTGATGCCAGTCCATATCTATTACAGCTACTGTGAATGGGATATTCTTTTCATCGAATTTGTCCATCAGCTCCATATAGCTTTCTTCTGAGTATTTATAATATCTGCTCCACCAGTTTCCCAGTGCATATCGCGGAAGCATCGGAGTCTTGCCGCAAAGCCTGTAAAAATCATTAAGCGCCTGTTTATAATCATGTCCGTATCCAAAGAAATACAAATCAGACACACCTTTTTTTCTTGGCTCAATCCATCCATCGTCAAGTAAAATCTGTGATTTACTGTCATCAAGAATTGAATATCCAAAGCGTGAAACGACACCGTGTCCAAGCTCAACCTCTCCGTTTACGTCATCAAGTGTACGCGCTGTACCCTGCAAATCATGCACCTTCTCGCCATAATGCCAGATGCTGTGATATGCGCTCAGGTTTCCCTTAATCTGTATACTCAGTCCGTGTGATGAGAACTCCTTCTCATTATATATCAGGTGCAGCATTGATGTATGAACCTCAATTCCATCAGCGTTACGCACCACATGATAGCCGGTCTTTGGAAAATCCCTGAACAATACTGTCTGTGTTGCCCTATCCTCGAATACGCCATCTTCACTGTATTCCAGACGGACAAGCGCCTCTGTCAGTAATGTAATCCTGTATTTTTCACCTATTATCATATTGTCCGATAATGCCACCGGACTTGTCTTTACTCTGTATATTTCCTGCATGAAATACTCCCTCTCATATAAATTACGCTATCCCTTGACAGCCGATGCCGCAATTCCTGCGATAAACTGCTTCTGGAAGAACAGATATATCAGTAAAACCGGTATGATAGATATTGCCGTTGCCGCAAAAAGTGCGCCATAATCTGTTGAATACTGTCCGTTAAACATCTTCAGACCAACTGCCAGTAGCTGCTTTTCCTTGGTATTGATTACAAGATAAGCCACAGATAGTCCTCCCATGTCCACAGGAACTGGAAAATTGCTATACTTGAAATTCCGTTTTTCGCCATCGGAAATATAATCCTGTGAAAGATATAAAACTCATTAGCGCCATCCATCCTGGCAGCTCAATAATCTCATCAGGGATGGTCTCAATGTGCTGCTTCATCATAAATATTCCAAATCCGCTGAACATAGCCGGAATAATAAGTGCCTTATAACTGTCCATCCATCCGAATTTCTGAATCATAGTGTATTTTGGAATAATTGTTACACACCATGGAATCATCATAGTAGCCAATACAAAGCCAAATAGGATATTTCTGCCCTTAAACTTATATTTGCTTAATACAAAACCACAGATTGTACTGGTGTATACCACAAGCAGGGTTACAACAATCGTGATAAACAAACTGTTTCCAAAAAACCTCATGAAATTGAAATGCGAATTCATGCTGATGTAATTGTCTATTGTAAACTCTTGTGGAAGCAGATGTTGCTGCAACGCCATTATTTCCTTATTCTGCTTAAATGATGAGCATAGCATCCATATAAACGGATAAACTGTAACAATGCCCAATAATAGAAGGAATACATTTAAAACTATACTGCTTACTTTTTTCTCATGATATTCTCCTCCTACTCTTCCTTGCCCGATACTTTGAAAGAAAGCACGGTAAGCACTGCGGTAATCACAAAAAGCACAAATGAAAGTGCTGATGCATATCCAAAGTTGTATTTGACAAAGGCCTCATCGTAAATAATGTAAGAAGCCAGATATGTTGATGTTCCCGGTCCACCCTCTGTCATGATGAGTATCTGAACATATGCCTGGATATACGAAATAATTGATGTAATGACTACAAAAAGTGTCATAGGCTTAAGCAACGGCAATGTAATGTATCTGAATTTCTGCCAGCCACTCGCTCCGTCAACCTGTGCTGCCTCCATGACATCTGCCGGAAGTGAGTACAGGCCTGCCATATACATGACAACCGCATATCCAAAATCCTTCCAGATGGTCATTATAATTACTGCAATCAGAGCAGTTTTGGGATTCATCAGCCAGTTGATATCGAGCCCGAATATTTTGTTGATGATTCCAATCTGTGGATTGTACATGAACTTCCATACAAATGCCACTGCAACCATAGGCGTTACTACAGGCATATAGTAAACTGCCCTGAAAAAGCTCTTATGCTTTATAAGCGTTGAATAAATAGCATACGCGATTCCCAGTCCCAGACCGACTCTGAAAACAATTACAACTACCGAAAAAATTACGGTATTGAACATTGATTTGCCGAACAATTTGCTCGTGAACACCTGCTTATAATTTTCCAGACCCAAAAACTTGTATGTTCCGCTTAACGGATTCCACTCATGAAAGCTTCCTGCAAATGCTATACCAATTGGTATTATCAAAAACACTATAAAGAAAACTACCATAGCTAAAACAACTATGTTTCTTAAAATTATTTCACTCTTACTTTGTAATGGACGTGATTTTTTAAACATTAATAATCCTCCGTAGTGAATCTTTACCTGTTATTTTGCAAACTTATATAGATTCTCGACTGATTGGAATGAACTGTTCTTCATATCCTTTATAATATCAGCCTGTGCCTTGTCTAAAGCTGTATCAATATCCACTCCATTGTAGAATATGTCCTCTCCGGCCTTTTTCATATCCTCCTCAACACATGAAGGCATCGGACCCGGCCAGATGTAGTGGTCAATGTGCTCTGCAAGTACCTTAAGCGATGGGTTTTTAAGTATTTCCTTATTGTCTGCAAGGGATTTCTTTGCAGGGAAGGTACTCATAGCAAGATTGAAATCTACCTGAGACTCATCATCGCAGAGGAAAAACTTTACAAAATCCTGTGCAACTGCCTGCTGATCCTTTGGTGCTTTTTTGTTTACACCGAATGTTGACTCACCGTTATATCTATTGTATGCATATGGATTTCCGTCAAATGTAGGAATTTCAAATACGCCAAAATCTATATCGCTCCATGTGGTCTTAAGTGTATTGTAATAATGTCCCCACTGAATAACCATCGCCGACTGTCCCTGTCCAAAGCTGTCTGCGCATTTATCGCCAAAATCCTTTGAACCAATCTGATCCTTATCGTACATATCAACAAGCATCTGCATTACCTTCTTCATGGTATCCGAATTGACATTAGGTGTCTTTCCATCCTCCTTAAAGAGGTTCTCACCAAGCTGATAATTAAGACCAAGCAGATAATTCTGGTTGAAATCATTATTGAAATTGAGTCCGGCCTGGACTATATTGTCTCCATCCTTGATTGTGAGCTTCTTTGCCACCTCAATCATTTCATCCCAGGTCTTTGGAATATCATCATCTGTTAATCCGGCTTCCTTCCACATCTCCTTGTTGTAATAAACAGAGCCTGTCATCATTCCGTAATCAATGTAATAAACCTTACCATCAATCACATGAGCGCTCACTCCATTGAAGTCCTGCTCCAAATCCTCAACAGGAATATCAAGCGGAGCCATATAGTTGATAAGATTCTCATGATAGCTGTTATGTACATCGAAGAGTGCCGGTCCGTCCTCACCATCGAGTGCCAGAGGAAGCTTTGTCTAGTAATCTTCCCATGGATTATCCACCAGGTTTATAGTTACATTAGGATGAATAGCTGTGTATCTGTCAATAACCTTCTGAAATAATTCATCGCTTCCCCACTCCCACAGGTCAATTGAGATATCCTTTCCATCATTAATCTCAACCGAAGGGTCATACTTCACCGTATCGCCAAATGGCTTTGTTGGTACCTTTATGTCCTTTTTAGCTGATGAAGCCGATGAGCTGCCACAGCCTGTAAGCGCTGTCACTGCCATTGTAGCTGCCATAACTGTTGCAATAAGTTTCTTCTTCATAGAAATCCTCACTTTCTTAATTCAATATCCTCTTTTTCGTTCAAATTAGTTTAGCGCTAAATCTAACTATAATCTACCACCACCTTATACATTCGTCAATAGTTTTTTTGTTTTTTATCACTTTTCATATTATTTTCATATGTTTTTTGTGCATTTTTACATGTAAATTAGGGTTTTGTCTAAATATTTGCAAAAACCGATTGCTATTTGCAAAATAAAAATGTATACTTAAGATAATTTATAAACCCATATTTTGAATCATATTCGGTTTATGTATAAACTCATCATTGTTTATGTTCAAACTTATTGTGGTTTATGTATAAACTTTATAGTAAAAAAATTATAATACTGAATAGAATGGAGTTTAATATGACGCTTAAGGATATTGCCGAAATGGCAGGTGTGAGCACAATGACCGTCTCAAACGTAATCAACGGAAAGACAAGCCGTGTTTCACAGAAAACAAGGGATAAAATCAATTCAATTATAGAGGAATATAATTATGTTCCGAATATGAACGCAAGAAGTCTTTCAAACAATTCCTCACACATTATCGGAGTTGTTACATTTTTAGAGGAGAAAGAATATGCTTCAGGATACAATTATTTTGAGAACCCATATGTCAGTACAATGATTGGTACAATAGAAACAGAGCTTCACAAAAACGGATACTTCACCATGCTTCAATCAGTATCCAGAAGCTCAGATATATTATCTTTGGTTAAGAACTGGAATGTAGATGGGATGATTCTGGTTTTCCCCACCTCTGCCCAAAATCTTGAAAAGCTGATGGATGCAGCCAACTGCCCTATTGCTGCCTTTGACAGCAATTACTCTCACCCTAATCTCATAAATGTAATATCTGATGATGAAAAGGCTTATATTTGTCGACCAAATATATGATAAATCACGGTCACACCGAGATTGCATTTGCAGCTGATTATGAGGGAAATATCGTCCTCACCAAACGTTTTAACGGATACAAAAAAGCTTTGGAGGACAGTCATATTCCTTTCCGTCCTGAATATATTTTCAGCTATCCACCTTCATATGAGGGCGGTATCGAAGCCGGCCGTGCCATTGCAGGCAGCAAGTCACCAATCACAGCAGTGGTAACAACTGCCGATATATGTGCTATCGGCATCATGGAGGGTGCGCGTCTCGGCGGTTACCGTGTCCCGATTGATTTATCTGTCATAGGCTATGATAATTTGAATCTATGCCAGTACACCGTGCCGAAGCTTACATCGGTATCACAAAATGTACCAAAAAAAGCCCGGCTTGCAACCGAGCTTCTCCTAAAGAAAATACATGACAATGAATCAGACAGTAATTTGGGTGAGATTATGGATGTTGAGATTGTTGACAGGCAATCCGTCATCTCGCTTTATTAAGCCGATAACCGACCTACTCCCTGTGCACACGCTTGTTTTCATACATTTTCCATTATCTTGTCAAATCCTTTACCCACTTGTATTTTTTAAAATGTATGAGTGTCCAAGGTATCTTTCCAACCTCATCCACGCAGGTGCACGCATACACCACAACCACCGGCCAGTTCAAAAAATATGTGCCTGCAACTGCAAGCGGTATTGCTATGCCCCACATCGTCACAGCAAGAGAGTACATATCAAACATCGTATCTCCTCCCGAACCAAAGACACCGTTTATGATGATTTCATTTACCGATCGTCCAATCATGTAGAAGGCAAGTACACCGAATAACTGCTTCAGATACTCTGCAGCCTGCGGTGTGAGCTTTACAAAATGTAAAATCACCGGTGCTGAAACCGCCATAAGCACTGTCATAACAGCTCCACACAAAAATGACAGCTTTGCCATTCTGATGCCATATGCTTTTCCACGCTTTAAATTCCCTGCACCAAGCTCATTTCCTATCATAATGCCTGCTGCACTTGATATACCTGCACTGAGACAGCAAATGATATCACGCACAACCGCTGCGACGGAGTTGGCCGCTGCTGCGTCTGTTCCCATGTGTCCCATAAATGTAGAGTACGATGTAAAGCCTATTCCCCATACAAGGCTTGCTCCGAGAATCGGTCCGGAGCACTTCATAAAATCTGCTGACAGTTCCTTGTTTCTCACCAAAAGCTCCCTGATTTTAAGCCTGATATATCCCGGTCTGTAAGAAAATGTGATTGAAAGCATAAGCTCCAGCACTCTTGATATGAGCGTGGCAATTGCCGCTCCCCTCACATTCATGCTCTCGATGCCAAATGCACCATAGATAAACACAGCATTCAGCACGATATTTATTAGCACTGTAATCGAGCTGACTGCCGCCGCAGTCCCTGCATGCTCTGATATCTTCATCATGACTATATAACACTGCGAGAAGCCCGTCAACAGATACGAAAAAGAGGCTATTTTCAGATAACTTACACCATAATCTATAAGCACAGGCTCGTTTGTGAAAATGAGCATCAGATATCGAGGAAAGAATGCACATGCCACGAAAAACAGTACTGATACTACACAGCATATTCTGATTGCAAGAGCGAATATGTCATCGAGCGCCTTTATATCCTGCTTGCCCCAATACTGCGCTCCGAGTATTGCAAGGCCCGCTGTCGCCGCTGATAGAAACATGTTCTGGATGAACTGTATCTGTGTGGCAAGCGAAACCGCTGACATATAGTTCTGGTCCAGTCCTCCAAGCATGAAAGCATCCGCCACAGCCACCAGCGCCAGCATCAGATTCTGCACCATTATCGGGACCATGAGTGTCCACAGCTTTTTGTAGAAATGTGTATCAAATTCTATTGTTTTCATGTATCTTTTATACCCCTTGATTACTGATTATTATCCCAAATACAAACAATTATATATGGTTGCATTGGCATATGTCAAATATATACATAATATCTGCAGATATTTCATCCAAAAAAGTGTGCCGCTATCCCCATCATCGGTATAGTGTGCAAGGTTCGTAAACCCCTGTTCTTTTCTATAAATGACCATAAAAATGACAGGGAATGTAACCCTGTCATAAAGTCAGAAATTGTTCCTTCACTTATAGGAGAAATTCGAGGGGATAAACGGAACTGTTTTTTTCTAAACAATAGTATGTAAATGTTTACGACAAACTGGAAGTTTCCTATCTGCTTTGTACCAATTTCAAAAATCTCTTATCATTTTGCTGTTCATTCGTCAAAAACTCTCCGTTATAAAAGAGTGCATAAGAAGTACATGGACTTGGTACTGCCTGGGCTTGTTCTTTTGTTTCAATGCGTATTGCCTTAAACGGAATATCATTATCTGCAGCTGTCTGTTCAACTATGGGAACATATTTGCCGTTAAATGGACACTGGTTCGTGTAATACAACACATAGCCCATTTCATCAATATGCGGATGCTTCGCTGTATCTGTAAACCGTGGTACAACCGCATTTTCGTCAAACGGAAGATACATCAGGTTTATTCCTGCATCAGACACATCGGCTACCTTAAATCCTTTGTATGCCAAATATTTAGAATCTGAAAGAAACGGTTTCTTTTTAGCAGAGGAAAGAATACAAAGTCCAGATTTTCCTTTTGCTTTACTATCCTCAATACACTTGCTTAATAAATCATTTGAATATCCATGTCCTTTGAATGAACCGGATACCCAAAAGCAATCAATATACATATAGTTTTCTGCAATGATAGGAACCCATGCATTTTCAGCAGGAATATACTCAATAAAGCATTTCCTCTTTCGGTACTTTTGAGGAAAACAAGTCCATCATCGAAGCATTTCATCATCCAGTCCTTTTTAGAAGATACTTGAATATCTTTGTTGTTAGAAATCGCATAACAAATATGTTCTTTCTCAATATTCTCCTTTGTTACTTGTATATATTCCATTTCTTTTTCCTCCGTCAACTTCAAAGCTTTCTCTCTGTTTCATTCTTGCGGAGAGATTGAAACATAGTTTATTGAAGGAGATGTCTCTGTAAAAGGCGAAAGCCTTCATCGAGGTGAAGCGAAACTAAAGATTCACTTCACAATACATCTCAATATATTCCTCAAATCGAGGCAGCGCTAAAGTCAGTTCTCCACGAACAGAACCATTCACAACACCACGTTCCATCAATCGCTTTCGATAGGTATTCAATAACTGTGGAGATATCGATAATTTCTCACGAATTTCCCCAGTTTTATAAACTCCCGTAGAAATTACATAAACAATCTTCCGGTCAAGTTCAGAAAGTTCACTCCATATCTTCTCATAAGCATAAATGATCAATTCCTCGTCAAACTTAGGAAGCAGTTTTTCAAGATCATCATTTGTCTCCCACTTCAAATAACCAAGAATCTGAAAAGCAAAAGGATACCCCTTTGTAAGTTTCGCCATCTCAACAGCCTCACTTGGAGAAATGTCAAATACAGAACGATAACTTGTAGTAATTGCAGGAATGCTAAGTGGTTCCA